>Ga0335070_10000113_pt1 | contig 91992 bp, 75 predicted proteins | sample Lox_Sample_13_FD_206722 | JGI IMG/M metagenome (GOLD analysis project Ga0335070, IMG submission 206722) | Soil microbial communities from Loxahatchee National Wildlife Refuge, Florida, United States - Lox_Sample_1.3 | ecosystem: Environmental > Terrestrial > Soil > Wetlands | place: USA... | reverse complement strand
TTTCACCTCGGTAAGCCGGAAGTAGGACACCCATCCCCGCAGCAGCGGGTTTAGGTCCTCGATCACTCGTTTCAGACTTCGTCCGCGCCCTGCTCGTAGCGTGTTGCGCACTTTCTCCGCAAACCGCTGACGACTGGCTTCCGCAATCCGCAGCTTCGGTTTCCGGTGCCAAGTCATCGAGTAGCCCAGAAACTTCCGCTGCCACGGCCGCGCCACTGCGCTCTTGTCGGCATTGACCTTCAGTTTCAGTCTCTGCTCCAGAAACGCCGTGATCGCCGTCATCACCCGCTGCCCGCTCCGCTCGCTTCCGACATAGATGTTGCAGTCATCCGCGTAGCGGCAGAAGCGATGCCCCCGCTTTTCCAGTTCCCGGTCCAGATCGGTCAGCAGAATGTTCGACAGCAGCGGGGACAACGGTCCGCCTTGCGGGGTGCCCTCGGTGCGTGCACTCGTTACTCCACCTTCCATCAGTCCCGCTTCCAGATAGCGCCGGATCAACTTCAGTACCCGCTTGTCCTTCACTTGGCGCGCCACCCGTGCCATCAGCACGTCGTGATTCACTCGGTCAAAGAACTTTTCCAAGTCCAGATCCACGACCCATCGCTTGCCTTCCGCCACGTAGCTGCGGGCGGCTTCCACCGCCTGCTGCGCATTGCGTCCGGGTCGAAAGCCGTAGCTCGATTTGGAAAATTCGGGTTCGAACAGCGGTTGCAAAACCTGATGCAGCGCTTGTTGAATCAGGCGATCTACCACCGTCGGGATGCCCAGGGTTCGTACCCCGCCTTGCGGCTTTGGTATTTCCACCTTGCGCACCGCCTGCGGCATGTACTCGCCTGCCAACAGCGCCAGTCTTACTTTCGCCCAGTGCGCCTTGAGCCACGGTTTCAACTCGGCCACCGTGAGCCCTTCGACTCCCGGCGCGCCTTTGTTCGCCACCACACGCTCGTAAGCGCACTGCATGTTGCTGCGTTCCACCACGGCTTCCATCAGCCGTGGCGCTTCCGGTTTCGTTTGCCCAGCAGCCACCGTCCGTGCCTTGGCACCAAAAACGGCCCGAGACAGGTTCAGCCCATCTCCCTCCGCCTTGGCCCTACTCGCGTAGGCTTCTGTTTCGTCGGCTCGCATCGAGGTCTGCTGTCCTACTCCCGTGTTTCACGTTCGGCCCTTCGCCTTGCGGCTACTATGGCCTCGGCTGACTTCTGGCGATTCTTCCCAACATCTCTCGATGTCAGTAGCGCTCAAGCAAACCGCCAGATCTCCCCGGGTATCACGCACTCACCTTCCCGCTTATGCCTGTCGGATCTACGTCGCAGCCTTCCGTGCAAGAACCGGGCTTCACAGAGATTGGCCTGCTTACCCCGCTGCGTCGCCTCCATCCGCTTCCTGTTCGTCAGGCCAGCGTTTTGCCTTCGGCTTCCTCCCGATTCCATCTCGCGATGAACACCGTTGCCGTTCGGCTAACACTTCCCCTTGCCGGGTGTGTAGAGGACTTTCACCTCCAAGTGAGTGCGCCCTGCCGGGCGCACCAAAGACAAAGGGCACGGCGTTCGCCGTGCCCTCGCTTCACGACTTGCGTCTTAGAACTTCTACGACTAGTTGTACCTCAGCGGCTAAAGCCGACGAGGTTGGTTCCGGTTGCGGCATCCCTTCGACTGCGCTCAGGGCAGGCTTTGAAGCGATGCCCTTTCAAATCTCTGCCCTACGTTGCCTTCAGCACCGCTCTCTCGGCTGCCTGGGGCAACTTGATCGGTACGAAATACGCTTCCGGGTATAGGTAGTCTTCGCCGGACTCGTCAATCACCCGTAGCTGGCGGTGGCGGGCGGCCTTTTCGTCGGGCAGCAGGCGGTATACCTTCCGTAGCTCTAGAGAGGCGGGATAGTCCTTGTTGCTCACGCACAACACGAAGCGGGCCGTGCCGGTTTTCGGGCTACTCGAGAATGCGTTTGATTTTGGGTTCTTTCCTGCCGATGCCATGGGCTTCATACCAATGAATTTCTGCCTGACACATTGTGCCATCAGAGAGCTCGATGTTGGCGATGCCTTTCAACTTTCTCCAGCGGGCCTTGCCATATATCTTCCAGAGCCGCTTGCGCTCGCGGATTGCAGTGCCGGAGGCAACGATCTCAACATCTTTAATCCGGCTGACAATCCTGAAGTGCATCTCATTCAAAACCCCCACCCTAGCGCAAAAAGCGCGCTAGGATGGGGCACCCTCAAGTGTCTTTACGAGCAGCCGCTCGTGCTCCCGCAGCTCATGCAGCGGTAGCAGCTTCCATTCCGCGTCATGATGCTGCCGCAGAAGCTGCAGGTCGGGGCGTCGCCCAGGTCCACGATTCCGGCCAGGGCGTCGGCGGCATGACCAGTCTTCAGTCGTCGGTCGTCGGTCGTCAGCGAACCCGACGTGGAACCATTCAAGTCTCCGATCTCTGGCGGCTGACCGCTGACCGCCGACGGCTTCAGTCGGAGGTTCTCGAACAGCAGTTGCTGCTGGCCGGTCAGGAAGCGCAGGTGCAGCCAGCGGAAGATGTAATCCATGATGGACTTGGCGAAGCCGATGTCGGGATTGTTGGTCCACCCGCTGGGCTCGAAGCGGGTGTGCTCGAATTTCTCGCAGAGCAGGTCGAGGGTCACGCCGTGCTGCAGAGCGATGGAGACGGCGCAGGCGAAGCTGTCCATCAAGCCGCTGACGGTGGAGCCTTCCTTGGCCATGGTGATGAAGATCTCGCCCACCTTGCCGTTGGGATAGAGGCCGACGGTGATGTAGCCTTCGTGGCCTCCGACGTTGAACTTGTGGGTGATGGAGGCGCGCTCGGGCGGCAGCTTGTGGCGGTGGGCGCGGGGCGGAGCGTTGAGGTCTTCGGGCTCAACCACAGAGGACACGGAGGACACCGAGGAAGCGGCTCCCGCCTGGGCCGTCTTCGTACCGGCCGCGCTCAGCGGCTGGGACTTCTTGCAGCCGTCACGGTAAATCGCCACCGCTTTCAGGCCCAGCTTCCAGGACTGGAGGTAGGCTTCCATGATGTCTTCGACCGTCGCGTTCTCGGGCAGGTTGACGGTCTTCGAGATGGCTCCCGAGATGAACGGCTGGGTGGCGGCCATCATGCGCAGGTGTCCCATGTAGTGGATGCTGCGGGTGCCTTTGGCCGGCTTGAAGGAACAATCGAAGACGGCGAGGTGGTCGTCCTTGATGTGCGGTGCGCCTTCGATGGTGCCGGTAGCGTCGATGTAGCTGACGATCTTGTCGGCTTCGTCGTGCGAGTAGCCCAGCTTGAACAGGGCGGTGGGCACGGTGTTGTTGACGATTTTGATCATGCCTCCGCCAACCAGCTTCTTGTACTTGACCAGGGCAAGGTCGGGCTCGATGCCGGTGGTGTCGCAGTCCATCATGAAGCCGATGGTGCCGGTGGGCGCGAGCACGGTGACCTGGGAGTTGCGGTAGCCGTGGCGCTCGCCGTGGGCGAGAGCTTCGTCCCAGCAGGCCTTGGAGGCTTCGTACACCGCGGCGGGGACGTTGGCCTTATTGATGTTGTTGACGCTGGCGCGGTGCATGCGGATCACGTCGAGAAACGGTTCGCGGTTGATGTACCAGCCGGGGCAGGCCGCGCCGGGCATGACGTTGGAACCCAGGTTGGTCTCCGCAAGGTTCTTCTGGGTCGGCTCGGTCGCGGGCACCAGCGGCTCGCAGAGTTCGGCGATGCGGCTGGATTGCAGATACGCCTGGCCGCACATGATGGCGGTGACGCAGGCGGCGTAGTCGCGTCCGGCGTCGGAGTCGTAGGACAGTCCGGCAGCCATGAGCAGCGCGCCCAGGTTGGCGTAGCCCAGGCCGAGCGGCCGGTAGTCGTGGCTGTTGCGGGCGATCATCTCCGTGGGATATCCGGCGTTGTCCACCAGAATTTCCTGGGCGGTGATGACGATGTCCACGGCGTGGCGGTAGGCCTCGACGTCGAATGTCCCGTTGGGCGCGAACTTCAGTAGGTTGAGCGAAGCCAGGTTGCAGGCGGAGTCGTCGAGGAACATGTACTCGCTGCACGGATTGCTGGCATTGATGCGGTTGGTGTTCTTCGAAGTGTGCCAGCGGTTGACCGTGGTATCGAACTGCATGCCGGGATCGCCGCACTGCCAGGTAGCTTCGGAGATCTTGGTCAGCAGGTCTTTGGCTTTGTAGGTGGTGATCACGCGGCCGTCGCGAATGGCTTTGGTGGAGAAGTCGGTGTCGCGCACCACGGCGTACATGAAGTCGTCGGTGACGCGCACCGAGTTGTTGGCGTTCTGGAAGAAAATGGAGCTGTAGGCGTCGGAGTCGGGATGCGAGCCGTCGTATCCCTGGGCGACCAAGGCGTGGGCTTTGGCTTCTTCCTTGGCCTTGCACTCGATGAAGTCCACGATATCGGGATGGTCAATATTGAGGATGACCATCTTGGCGGCGCGGCGGGTCTTGCCGCCGGACTTGATGACGCCGGCGAAGGCGTCAAAACCCTTCATGAAGCTGAGCGGGCCGCTGGCGGTGCCGCCGCCGGAAAGGCCTTCGGTGGAAGAACGCAGGGGAGAGAGATTGGTGCCGGTGCCCGATCCCCACTTGAAGAGCATGCCTTCGGTCTTGGCCAGGGTGAGGATGGAGTCGAGCGAATCCTTCACCGAATTGATGAAGCAGGCGGAACACTGCGGGGTCTTGTATCCGGTGACGGAGAACTCGACGCGCCCGGCGACCGGGTTCCAGTGCCAGTTCTGGGCGTCGGAATTGGGCTCGATGCGGTCGCACCCTACGTTGAACCAGACGGGCGAGTTGAAGGCCGCATACTGGCGGACAAGGATGTGGACCAGCTCGTCGTGGAAGGTGGCGCCGTCTTCGGAGGTGCGGAAGTAGCCCTGGGCTTGTCCCCAGTCGCGGATGGTTTCGGCGACGCGGCTAACAAGCTGGCGGACTCCGGTCTCGCGCTCGGGAGTGCCCAGCGTGCCGTGCAGGTACTTCGAGGCCACGATGTTGGTGGCCGTCATGGACCAGTCCTTGGGGACCTCGACGTCCTTCTGCTCGAAGATCACGGCGCCGTGGGCGTCGGCGATCTGGGCGGTGCGGAGCTCCCATTCCACCTGATCGTAGGGATTCTCGCCGGGCTTGGTGAAGAAGCGGCGGAAGCTGAGGCCGGGGGCGCGCTTTTTGACTTCGGTGGGGGTCGTCGTTGGGGCGGCGGCCTCAGTCGTCTTTGTCGTTTTCTGGCTTACTTCCGACATTTGGTCTCTCTCCGTTATTAGATTCTGGGGCCGAGAAGGCGATCCTTACTGTGATGGCTGAACCTCAGCGGCTAAAGCCGCTTCCTTAAAGGGCGGTTATCGCAGCGCTAAAGCGCTGCGCCACCCAAATGCCTCTCCACCAAGAGCCCCACTTCCCCAGGGGCTCATTCCGGCAGGGGCTCATTCCGGCAAGAGCTCATTCCACTAGGCGTCTAGAAGCCGTCCGGGAGCGGGGCGGGCGGTTCCACCTCCCGGTGGTGCTCGCCGCCTTCGATTTCAACCGCTTGCGAGCTACCTCCCATAAACGGGGCGGACTGCAGCGTGCCCACAATGCCGGAAGCCGCCTCCGATGAGGTAGCCAGCCATTGCTGGAAGGCTGCGTAGGCAGTCTTGCGCTGGACAGCGTCTTCGATCGCCACGTAGCGGGCGAAACAGCGGCCGCTCGCAAGGCGCTCACGCTCCGGGCTTGCGGGCAAGAACAGGCGGCCCAAGGCTACGGCGAGATCGTCGGCCTCCGCGATCCGGAATAAAGCCAGCATGCGTTTGCTGCCCGCTGCGGGGATCTCACCGGGAGCGACCACTTCTTCTGCCAGGGCGAACAGCCCCGGCTTCCCCGGTACGAGCAGCAGGCTGAAGCTGGACTCGCAGCGGAACCACTGGGACCATTGCAGGCGGTGGTGGTCGAGGGTGGTCTCAAAACCGTGGCGGGCCAGGGACTCGGAAACCAGACGGGCCAGACCTTCCATTGGGGGCTCCTGCGTTTTCGCCAACGAAGAAAGGGACTGCGTGCCCTCTTCGCGAGGCGTTTTGCACAATCACACTGTCAACTGAGTCGTTCCCCGGGGGGATGTCCGGAAACCGGATCCGGGGAGCGGCCACCGCACTAAGCCCGTCCACGCCGTGAACGGGGAATTCAATTGGCGGGGCGGCGCAGGGTCACCTCACCGCAGCGTCCGCCCCTGTTTTTTCTACCCGTTGCCTTGCCTTGCATCGCCCCCGTTTCCAAGGGCGTTTACGTCTCTGGGATGGCAACAGTACGCCACCTTATGGGGCCTGTCAAGACTATACCACTACATATTGTATCTCATTCTTAACGATTGGGATGCGCGACGGAAGTCTCGCTTTTCCACAAGCTTGGCCCGTCCCTTCCTCAGTTAGGAGGAGATGAGGGAGCGCGGCGCGAGTCTAACGGCAGCTTGCGCCGCGCGAGTGCGGGCCAGTTGTCGTCCGCCGGCCCCATGGGAACGTAAACATCTTCGAAAATCTCCTGCGGCGCGATGCGGCGTGTGCCGTCGGAAGATTCCACCAGGTAGTCGCCGGCGCAGCCGCAATGTTCGCGCCCGAGCGCGTCGACGAAAACCAGGGGCTCACTTAATTGTCTGGCCCGGATCAGAAACCGTGTGCGATATACCTGCCAATCACCTCTGTCGTTCATGCTGCGTATCCGCCCTTGGGGGAGGGAGTTTACTTTTCTTATGGTTGATTTGCGATCGTCCATTTCCAGTTTCCGACTGCTGACTTGCGACTTTCGAGAGCTCTGCCAGCCGAGGCTGGGCGTACTGCTTCGAAATTCCTCGGATCCCAGTGGGCTGGTTTTTGTGTTGCGGTGAGGGAGAATCTACGCAGGAAATGGGATGTGGTCAATTCCATAAGTTTGGTGCAGTGATAGAAAAAAACGGGACGAATTTTCCCGAAGTGGTCTGCTGCACAGGGCGAGTTTCGGTGGTTGTGTTTGTGCCGTCAGTATTGGGACTTCTTGTCGCCGCACAAGAGGGAAATACAGATTTGCTACACTGCGAAGCTGGGTTTCCACAGTGGACGCACAGGAAAACCTCAGTACTGCCTAGTTGCGAGTACCGAGTACCGAGTTGCGAGATGAAAACCCCGGATGAAAACCACGCGGTACAGTAAGGACACTGGGAAGCATGGTCAGGAATGTTCTATTTGTCATCAGTACGCTGATCGTGGTTCCGGTCAATGCCCAGAGTTCGGCAGCTCCGGGGACGCACACTCAGGTGGTGATGCTGGGAGTTGGCAATCCCAACGCCGACCCCGAACGATCGGGGCCGGCGGTGGCAATTGTGGTGAATGGCGCGGCCTACCTGGTGGACTGCGGGCCGGGAGTGGTGCGGCGGGCGGCGGCAGCGGAGAAAAATGGCATCGCCGCGCTGAAAGTGACCAATCTGAAGACGGTTTTCATCACCCATCTGCATTCCGACCACACGCTGGGATATCCCGATCTTATTTTCACGCCGTGGGTGCTCAATCGCACGGAGCCGCTGACCGCCTATGGGCCGCGGGGATTGCGCAGCATGACCGCTCACATTGAGAAGGCCTGGAGAAAAGACATTCAGGTGCGCACTCGCGGGCTCGAGCAAGCGAATCGCACGGGATACAAGGTGGTCGTGCATGAGATTTCTCCGGGTGTGGTGTACCGCGATGCCAACGTGACAGTGACGGCGTTCGCGGTGAAGCACGGAACCTGGGACCAGGCCTTCGGATTTCGATTTGATACGGCGGACCGCAGCGTGGTGATCTCAGGGGACACGGCGCCGGTTGAGTCGGTGGTCCAGGCCTGTAACGGGTGCGATGTGCTGCTGCACGAGGTGTACAACCCGCACGGGGACGAACTCAAAGAGGAACACTGGAAAGAGTATTTCCGAACGTTCCATACCTCGCCGGAAGAGCTGGGCGACATTGCGCGGCGGGCGCGACCGAAGTTACTGGTGCTCTACCACCTGTCGCTGGAGAGGCTGCCGGAGTCAGACCTCGTGGAGCAGGTAAAGAAGGCATACTCGGGAGAATTCGTCTCGGCTAAGGACTTATGGGTGTATTGAGACGACACACAAGAGCTTGAAACGCAGAACGCGCTAAGGATTCCGGAGGACGCAGAGAAAAGCAATGCAGGTAGAATAAAGATAAGCCCCGGTTCTGACCCGGGGCTTCGATATGCCGCTGGCGAATCTTAGCGATGCGCCAGGGCCGGCTCGCGGTGGGACTTCAAGCTCTCCACGCGCTTGTTGATCTCGTCCCAGTTCACCACGTTCCACCAAGCGGCCAAGTATTCCGGGCGACGATTGTTGTACTTCAGATAGTAGGCGTGCTCCCAAACGTCGTTGCCCATGATCGGGAACAGGCCCTGGGAGATGGGGTTGTCCTGGTTGGGGGTGGTGATAATGCGCGCATCTTCGCTGCCCGGGCTTGCCACCAGCCAAACCCATCCGCTGCCGAAGTGCTTGGCGCCGGCGTCGTTGAACTTCGCCTGAAAATCCTTGAAGTTACCAAAGGCTTTCTTGATGATGGCGGCGATCGCGCCATTGGGGTCGCCTCCGCCTTTGGGCTTCATGATCTTCCAGAACATGGTGTGATTGACATGCCCGCCTCCATTGTTGCGCACGGCGGTGCGGATATCTTCGGGAACGGCGTTCAGATCGCGCAGCAGTTCTTCCGCACTCTTCGATTGCACATTGGGATGTTTTTCCAGCGCGGCATTCAGGTTCTTGACGTAGGCACCATGATGCATATCGTGATGCAGCTTCATGGTCTGAGTATCAATGACGGGCTCAAGGGCGGAGTAGTCGTACGGCAGAGCGGGCAGTTCATGCGTCATGACGTTTCCTCCATGAGCCTTGAGATGATGAGAAGGGCCCTGGGGATTCCGGTTATCTGAGGATATTTGGGGAGTGTGGAAAGGTGGCACGTCATTTCTTTCCCAGGAAACGAATGCGGGTCGTGAAGGCGCGGTGGTCGAGGGCGCTGAAGGTCAGGAAGCGAGGAGAGTCGACGTCGCCATTTACGAACAGGGGATTGTGACGGTCGGTAATGTTCTCGAACCCGAAGCGAACCGCGAAATAGCGGCCGGCGGCGTGGAAGCGTTTTTCCATGAACAGATTCAGGGAAAAATAGCCGGGGAAGCGGCGCGACCCCGGGGACTCGACCAATTGCTGCTCGTTGTTGCCGACGTTGAAGGGAAAGCCGCTCCGCGCCTCGAGGGAGTAGGCGAGATCAACCTCTTTGATCAAGGGCAGCTTGAAAAAAGGAACCAGGCCCCAGGACAGGAAGCGGTTGGGTGCGTCCCAGGGATAGGGGCCGGCGGCCTGCGGGCTGAGGACAGGGCTGTCCACGTTGAAATCGAGCACCTGATTGGAGCGTGCGCTGGAGCGGGCGTAGGAAGCGAAGATCATGTAACGCTCGCGGAAGCTGCGGCGCAGGTCCACCTGGAAGGCGTTGTAGCGATCCTCGCGGGTGTTCTGGAGCACGAAGTTGCCGCCTAGCTGGCCGTTAAGCGTGTTGTAAACCAGGCCGTGGGTGCCCCGTTTCTGCAGGAACTCGGCTTTCAGGTACAGGGCCCAGGGTAGCTTCTGCTCCACACCGATGCTCCAGTTGAGATAGCGCGGCTCCTGCAGCGTGCGGGTATCGGCGGAGAAGGTGGTGAGAACAGGTGTGGGTGTGGAGATCGGATTGCCATTCTGGTCGACCGGCATGCCGTTACTGTCAAAGAAGTAATCGAGTCTCTGACCTGCCGAGGGGCGGGCGATAAGCAACAGATTGGTGGCGTCGTAAACGATGCCCACGCCGGCGGAGAGCTTGGTGTTGCCGGCGTTGTCGAGCGCATAGGTTGCGGCCAGACGCGGGGAAAACAGTGGGCGGCGGACGATCTGGTCCCAATCGAAGCGCAGGCCGGGTTCCACCAGCAGTCGGTTGGTGATCAACCAGCGATCCTGGATGTAGCCACTGGTTTCGAAGTTAAAGACTCTCGAATTTCCGTACTGGGGAAAGACCGAGTAGCGGGCACAGGGGGAGGGCGCGGGAGGATCCATCGAAGGACCGGTTAGGCAAGTGTCGCCGGCGGGTAACGATTGGCCCTCGCGCAGGAACGAAATAGGCCGGCGCTGGAAGAAGGCATGATAGGTAAGGCGGTCGACATCGAAGCCGAGTTTTACCTCGTGACGGCCGTGCCACTGCTTGCTCGGCAGATAGAGGTTGGCGAGTCCCTGCCAGCGACGGGCGCGAGTGTTGGCGAGAAGATAAAAGTTTCCCCCGGCAGTCTCGGGAGAGATGGTGTAGGGCAAGGCGCCGAGAGGAGTGAGCGCCAATCCGTAGTGGACAAAACCGAATCCGGTTTCAAGCAGCTCGCCTCCCTGAAAGTAGTGCTGGTTCTTTACGCTGGCCACGTAAGCGGTCTCGACGTCCTGCGGGGTGGCCTCCAGCGGATTCATGGCTGAGAGACCCGAGTGTTCGTCGTGAAAATGATTGATATTTAAACTGGTGGTGAGGATGTCGCGCGAGGTGAGGTTGGTCTGCACTTTGGCGAGGTTGCCGAAGCGCCACAGATGATCGCTGTCGGCGCCAGTGGGTAATTCGGGGATGACCAGGTTTTGGAACTGGCCGTCGGGCGAATCGAAGAACCACATTTTGCCCTTGCGGAGCGGACCGGAGAAGACGAAGCGGGGATCGATGGTGTCAAAGGCCAGGCCTTTCTTGTTCTGCACTGAAGGGATGAAGTTGGTGGCTGAGAAGCGGTAGTGGTCGTCGCCGATTCCGGTGTTGAGGCTGAGTACCCCGCCGGAACCTTTGCCGAATTCGGCAGAGTAACGGCTGTCGGCAACATCCACCGATCGCAGGGAGTCGGGGCTGACGCGAATGAGCAGCGAACCGTCGGCGGGCTGTGTAACGTTGAAGCCATCGAGCAGAGTTAGGGTCTGATAAGTTTCCGAACCGGCCACGTGCGGCTGGCCGAAAACATCGTTCACCACCTGGGGAATGAAATTCAGAGCGTTGCGGTAATCGCGGGTGGTGGGGTAAGGGATGTTGATGATGTCGAGCCCGGTGAGCTTTTCTTGCGACTGAGTCAGAGAGGGATCAATGGCCGGAGGGGATTCGACCACGTTGACCACCTCACGCACCTCCTGGAGATGGGAAAGAGTGACGTCCACATTGGCGGTGACGCCGGCCTGGACTGAGGGTAGGACGAGGGCGTAGAAGCCCTGTTTCTGCACCCTCAGCTGATAGGCGCCTGCCACCACGTTAGTAAACTGGCAGCGTCCGGCAAAGTCGGTTTCACAGCGCAGGGCGGCGGCCGGCGGAGGACCTTGCAAGTACACGAGCGCTGACGGAACGGCTACCCCATTTTCGTCAGTGACTGTGACTGCAATGGTTTGCGGCAAGGCTGGAGCGGACAACTTCGCTTGCGGGGTTGCGGTCTGAGCAAGACAAGGGAGGCCAACGGTCAGCGCTAGCCAACACGCGAACTCTCGCAGACATCCAGACCTGGACATGGGGCGGCTGCTTTCTTCGTATTGTCTCTCAGACAAGCCAGGTTGCGCGGTTCTCGTCGGATACTTTTCTAGCGATGCGGAGAATAGGCAGTTTTGTTGTACATATTGGGCAGTGGGCCAAGAGCCAATCGTGGAAGTCCGCGGTGAATCAATCAAACATCCGACGAGAATCCAACACGCTCAGATTGCCCGAGCCATGCGCCGGTACTCCAAGCCTCCTTCGTCAGCCAGCAGCACCCACAGCGTGTAGATGCCGAGGGCAGTGCCGATGGGGGGATGAAAGATAGCGAGGACACCGAGAATGATGGCGGTGATGCGTGCCCAGGGCTGATGCTGGATCAGTCCCCAGCCTACACAGATGCCACCTGCGCCCACAATCAAGAAGCCCCACCCGATGAGCATCAGCACGAATGGACCGAGGTAATGGGCGACGGCGTTGGTGCCCGGAATGGCAAGGTGAGCGATTCCGCCCAGAGCAAGGAAGACGATCGAGGGAACCAGCCAGAGCGCTCCCACCACGATCCACAAGGTTCCCACGGTCCGCAGGTGGCGGCAGAGGCGGGACTGCGCCAAGGGTGCAGTAGGCCAGGACAGGACTTTGCCGCACTTCGGGCAGACGTTATAGCCCGGTTGAGTTTCCGTTCCGCATTGGTCGCAGAACATGGCAAGCCTCCGCGAATCCGTTCTTATTCTAAATACGCAGAAGCCTGCGGGAAAGTTTCTGCCCAAAACGGGATTGAGTCATTGCGTTACGGCCGCAAAACGGTTGTTGCCTCCGTTGGTACATGACCTTTTCGCGGTTGAGCGTTTCTCACACTTGGGGGGACAATCAGAAACATATCTGATTAAGGTTGATGTTTGCGGGGAGGATTGTGCCGGGTCAACGTGTGCTCGCCATCGGTTTGCTGGTCCTGGGCTGGAGCACAGCGGCATTGTCCAAGGACCTGGCGCTGGTTTCCAACAAAACCAATACCGTCACGAACCTGAGCTTGCCGGAACTGGTCAAGATGTGCAAGGGTCAGATTCAGCGCTGGCCGGATGGGAAGCCGGTGACCTTTATTATGCGCGATCCCGCGTCCCCCGAGATGAGGCTCGTCCTCGAAAAGGTCTATGGCATGTCCAAGGAAGAGGTGAGCGCGCTGATTGCCGCCGCCAATCACGGCCGCGTCAACCATCCGGCGATTGTCATTGCCAATTCCGATGAAGACCTGGTGAGGAAAGTAGAAACCACCCCCGGAGCTGCGGGGCTCGTGGATGTGTACTCCATTACCGGAGGAATCACGGTGCTGCGGGTGGGCGGGAAATTGCCGCTCGAGCCGGGCTATGCGTTGCACGGGAACTAGCTATCGCAGGCGGACGTTACTCCAAGTGAATTTTGTGGGCCCTGAACCGGGGCCAAAACGATGAGCGGGACGGCGCCCAAATTCGATCCTCCGCCATCCGACTCACGCCGCAGGCGTTACGCGCGGTACGCCCTCGACGTTCGGCTGCTGGTGAATGTTTTTCGCTCCGGCGATACTCTCTCGCTCTGGGGACGCTCCCATGAACTCGGAGAGGACGGCATTGGCGGCACGCTGACGGGTGAACTGGAACCGGGCGAAGTAGTATCCATGGAGATCTCCTTGCCCCTGGCACCCTATAGCCTGAAGGTCCGTGCCTTGGTACGCTACCGGGACGGTTTGCGGCATGGTTTTGAATTTCTTGCCCTCAGCCGCGAACAGCGGGACACGCTTGGCCGAGTGTGCGAGACGCTGCCGGGCAGCGAGTAGTGAAGCTCCGCAACGGCTATCTCTGAGTTATTAAGTACACCGCAGACAGCGATAAAACCCCCGCAGGATCAGCCCTTATTGTCGAGTCCGGCTTGCGCCGAATTACCTCCGTAACTTTCGAGTGATACCCAGGCCATCTAACATCCAAGTTGGCTCTGGTGTCGAAGTGGGAGGGATTCGATGGGTGACAAGATCACCCAGCCGGCGAAAGTGTCTGAGCTCTTGCGCGCCAAGCTTCTGCAGAAGGCGCTGCATAACGGCACCCCCACCTTCTCCCGCCCGGACGATCCCGCCGTCGCGGCTTCCGCGCCGCCCACTCCTCCGTTGGCTTCCGAGGACATCGAGGTACAGCGGGCCTACCTCGAACAGTTGGTGGAATGTACCCCCGAGGCCATCAGCATTCTCGATCATTACCAGGTCCTGCGCATCAACAGCGAGTTCAGCCGGATGTTCGGGTTTCAGCCGGAGGAAGCGCTGGGCCGCCGCATTGATTCTCTGATCGTGCCGCCTGACCGGGGATCGGAGACCCTGTGGATCGGGGAGATGCTGGCGAAAGGCCAGAAGGTGATGCTGGAGAGCAAGCGGCGGCACAAAGATGGCACCCTGGTGGACGTGTTCATCTCCGCCGCGCCAGTGTTGATCGGCGGCAATCGGGTGGCATCGTACGTTCTTTACCGGGACATCTCTGAGCAGAAGCGGGCGGAGACACTGAGCTCGGCCCTTTACCGGATAGCCGAGAAAACCAGCTCGGCGGTGGATCTGCAGCAGTTCTTTGCCGCGATTCACAACATCGTGGGCGAACTGATGTATGCGCGCAATTTCTATATCGCGCTCTACGATCCCCTGACGCAGTTGCTCAGTTTCCCTTATTTCGTCGATGAGGAGGACGCGACACCCGTACCCAAGAAGCTGGGACGCGGGCTCACCGAGTACGTCATGCGCACCGGCGACCCTCTGCTGTGCACACCCGAAGTGTTCGATGCCCTGCTGGCACAAGGAGAGGTTGAACTGATCGGCGCGCCCTCGGTGGATTGGCTGGGGGTGCCGCTGAAAGCGGCCAACAATACCTTCGGTGCGCTGGTGGTGCAGAGCTATCGCGACAGCGTTCGCTACCGCGATAAAGACAAGGAGATTCTTACCTTCGTCTCCCAGCAACTGGCGAGCGCCATCGAATACAAGGAGCATGAAGAGGCGTTGCGGCGCTCGGAGTCGCGCTACCGGTCGTTGGTCCAGAGCGCGGTGTACGGCATTTATCGCTCCAGCGTCGACGGCAAATTCCTCGACGTGAACCCGGCGCTGATCGCGATGCTGGGGTACGACTCGCCGGAAGAGGTGTTGGGGCTGGATCCACGCACACATGTATTCCTGGATCCGGATGAGCAATCGCGGCTGATGAAGGAGTTCGAGCGCAGCGGGCGGCTGGATGATCTCGAAGTCCGCTGGAAACGCAAGGACGGCAATGCCATCACGGTGCGCTTGAGCGGCCGGGCGGTAAGCACCCCGGAAGAACCCGACCAAGTCCTGGAAATCATTGCCCAGGACGTGACCGAGCGGAGGGTGCTGGAAGACCAGTTTCGCCAAGCGCAAAAGATGGAGGCGGTGGGGCGGCTGGCCGGAGGGGTGGCCCACGATTTCAACAATCTGCTGATGGTGATCAGCGGATACACGGAAGTTTTGCTGGAGCGGACGCAGCGGGGCAATCCCGTCTATGCAAAGATCGAGGCCATCCAGCAAGCCGCGGACCGCGCTACCACACTCACCCGGCAGCTGCTGGCGTTCAGCCGCAAGCAGTTGCTGGAACTGAAAGTGGTGGACGTGAACGCAATCGTGGCAGACATTGAACGCCTGTTGCGTCCGCTGATTGGGGAGAGCATCGAACTGATTACGCGGCTGGCGCCCGACCTGGGGCGGACGCGCGCTGACGCCGGCCAGATCGAGCAAGTGATCATGAACCTGGTGGTGAACTCCAAGGACGCCATGCCGGACGGGGGGAAGATTACCATTCAGACCGGCAACGTCAGCCTGGACGACGATCTGCGGCGGGAGTACAGCTACATCCAGCCGGGGCCGTACGTAATGCTCTCGGTCAGCGACGACGGGCAGGGCATGGACAAGGAGACGCAGGCGCGCATCTTCGAGCCGTTCTTTACCACCAAGGAAAAGGGCAAGGGGACGGGGCTGGGACTCTCCACCGTGTACGGCATTGTCAAGCAAAGCGGCGGATATGTTTTCGTGAACAGCGAACTGGGCCGGGGAACGACCTTTCGCATCTACCTGCCGCGGGTGGAAGACGCGGCGGAACCGCTGGGCAAGGTGCACGCCGCACAAGCGGCGTCCGGAGGGTCGGAAACGGTACTGCTGGTGGAGGACGAAGAGTCCGTCCGCCAACTGGTGCGCGAAACCCTGGAGGCCAAAGGCTACAAGGTGCTCGAGGCCGACCAGGGGGAGGCCGCGTTGCGAGTCGCCTCCGCCCACCCCGGAACCATCGATATGCTGATCACCGATGTGGTCATGCCGGGCATGAGCGGGCGCGAATTGGCCCGCCAGCTTTCGACCTCCCGCCCGCAAACCAAGGTCCTTTATTTATCAGGATACACAGAAGATGCGATCCTGCATCAGGGAGCGCTGGATCCGGGTACGGCCTTCCTGCAGAAGCCGTTCACGCTGCAAGCCCTGTCGCGGAAGGTGCGGGAAGTGCTGAACGACGGCTTACGCTAGCGATCACTTGAGCTTGGCCGGGAACCTTTTCCAAGCGCGGGTGGTCGCGCAAGATGTCGTGGCCCGGAATCATCCTTCCTGGTCTCTCCAACCAAAGCGCAAGCCGACGCGCCCGAGCCCTTGACTATCGCTGGGAAATGCGAGATTCTGCAGCCCTTCGTGCTTGCTTGGCCCCTGAAGTGGGGAGGGAGCCACTTGGAATCTGCACTGCCCTCACTGATTGAGGAAGCGGAAAAGGGAGGCGGCTCCGCCACCGCGGCCTTGTTCAGCGCGCTCTACTCCGAGCTGCATCGTCTCGCCAGGCTGCAACTGGCGCGGCGCGGGGCCGGGGTCAGCCTTAGCGTGACCACACTTTTGCACGAGGCCTACGTGGACATGGCGGGGCGGGGCGGCACAAAGTTTCCTGACCGCGCCCGCTTCATGGGATATGCCGCGCGGGTCATGCGCAACCTCATCATTGACCACGCCCGCAACCGGCAGGCCCAGCGACGGGGTGGACAGTTCGCGATCACGTCCCTCAAAGACGAGATCGTGGAAGGTCTCGCGGATGAGCGCGAGTTGACGCAAATCAGCGAAGCGCTGGACAAACTCGCCAAGATGGAGCCCGAGTTGGCCGAGGTTGTTGATATGAAGTTCTTCTGCGGATTCTCGTTCGCGGAGATTGCTGCCATGCGCAATCTGTCAGAGCGTACGGTGCAGCGCCAGTGGCAGAAGGCACGCATCTATCTGCACCAGGAACTGCGCACCGAATTGTCTCTGTGAGGCCCTTATGTCTCCTCTGGATCCGGAGCAATGGCAAGTCCTCAGCCCTTACCTGGACCAGGCGTTAACCCTCTCAGAAGAGCAGCGCGCCTCCTGGCTGGAAGCGCTGCGGGCGCAGCATCCTGATCTCGCCCAGCAAATAGAAAAGATGTTGAAAGCGGATCGGGCGGTGGAGCAGGAGGCGTACCTGGAAAAGGGCCCGACTTTGCCGCCGGGCAGCCCGTTTGCCACTGGGCAGACGGTTGGCGCCTACCGTTTGATCTCTCCCATCGGGCAAGGGGGGATGGGGACCGTTTGGCTGGCGGAGCGCAGCGATGGACGCTTCGAACGGCGCACGGCAGTAAAGTTTCTCAGCCCTGCCCTGCTGGGACGGGGCCGCGAGGAACGATTCAAGCGGGAAGGCGCCATTCTCGGCCGGCTTTCGGACCCCAACATTGCGCAACTGGTAGATGCCGGAGTTACCGCCGGCGGCCAGCCCTATCTGGTGCTCGAGTACGTCGAAGGAGCGCCGATCGATCGCTACTGTGACGAGCACCGGCTGGACGTCCGGGCGCGCGTGTCGCTCTTCCTCGATGTGCTTGCCGCCGTCGCGCACGCGCACGCGAACCTGATCGTCCATCGCGATATCAAGCCGACCAATGTCCTGGTCAGTAAAGACGGGGAAGTAAAGCTGCTGGATTTTGGCATTGCCAAGTTGCTGGAGGGGGAGGGGCAAGAGGGAGCGGCGACGTTGCTGACGCGCGAGGTCGGATCGGCCCTGACCCCGGAGTATGCCGCGCCGGAACAGCTGACGGGTGGACCGGTCACGACCGCCACCGATGTATACGCGTTGGGGATCCTTTTGTATGTGCTATTGACCGGCCAGCATCCCGCGGGGCCAGGACCCCATACCCCCGCCGACCTGCTGCGAGCCATCACTGAGATCGAGCCCCGGCGTCTCTCCGATGTGGTGGTACCGGGTGTCAAGCAAGTGTCAGTGCACGCAGCGAATCGTGGAACTTCCGCCGACAAACTGCGCCGCCAGCTTCGCGGAGATCTGGACACTATCATTGCCAAGACCTTGAAGAAGAATCTGCAAGAGCGTTATGTCTCGGTGACTGCCCTGGCTGAAGATCTGGGGCGCTATCTGCGGAACGAGCCCATCAGTGCGCGCCCGGACACGTTGACCTATCGGGCGGCAAAGTTTGTGCGGCGGCATCGTCCCATGGTGGTGGTGTCCACGCTGGCCGTGGCAGGAATCGCGGCCGGCGTAACAGGCACTCTGCTCCAGAGCCGCACCGCGCGCGCCCAGCGCGACTTTGCGTTCCGCCAGTTGACCCGGGCCGAAGCGATTAACGAGCTCAATACCTTCCTTCTGTCCGATGCCGCGCCGTCGGGAAAGCCGTTCACGGTGAATGAACTGCTGGACCGTGCGGAGCACATCCTGGAACGGCAGCAGGACAAAGCCGATGCCGACCGGGTCGAGATTCTGGTGTCGGTCGGCCGGCAGTACAACCTATCGGATGAGCAGGCCAAGTCGCGCCGGCTGTTGCAGGAAGCCTACGACCTCTCGCGCACCATCGACGACCCGGCCATTCGCGCCAAGGCAGCGTGCTCACTGGCCGTCCCGCTCGCGTTCGAAGGAGAACACGCGCGCGCCGCGGCGTTGACCCAGGAAGGGCTTCGTAACGTCGGTGACCAGCCCCAATTCGCGCTGGAGCGGATGTTTTGTCTGCTGAGGAGCGGCGATGTGGCGCAGGCCGCAGGCGATGTCCAAGGACGGCTGGCACAGGTGCAGTCGGCGCTCCAGGTATTCGAGCATTCGCCCTTTCGGTCGGGGTTGCTGGAGTCCGAGCTGCTCATGGAGGTGGCAGCCTCTTATTCCTCGGCCGGCCAATATTCGGAGGCGAGCGCTGCTTTCGCCGATGCGGCCGAGCGCTTGCGGGCCCTCGGGCGGGACGAGACGCAGACGGCGGTGACTTTGTACAACAACTGGGGTAGCGCGCTGGTCCTGGCGGGACAGCCCCTGCAATCGGAAAAGATTATGCGGCGCGCGATTGAGATCAGCCGCGAGGGGCAACAGGAGGAGGCAGTCGCGCCAATGATCCTGGTGAACTACGCGCGCTCCCTCCGTGAACTGCACCGGCTCGACGAGGCGGCAGGGTACGCCGAGCGGGGGTGTGCGAAAGCGCAGCAGACAGGAGCTCAGGTTGTGCTGAGCCAGTGCCTGTTGTTGCGGGCCTTGATCCACATTGACCGGGGAGAGCTTGAGCGCGCCGAGAGGGCGCTGTCGGAAGTCGAACCAAGGCTCCGGCAAGGGCTTCCCCAAGGGCACATTGCCTTTGGGAGCCTGGCCTCCAGCCGGGCGCTTCTGGCGCAGGCACGTGGCGAGCTTGCCACCGCCCTGAAATTCAGCGATGAGGCGGTAGACATCGCCGAGGCGTTGAGCAAGCAGGGGCGCCTGGGCGGGGACTATCTGCCGGTATTCCTGACCCGCCGGTCCAGCGTCGAGCTCGCCCTGCGTCTCATCGAGCCCGCACAGTCGGATGCCGAACGGGCATTGAGTCTGGCACGAGGGGGCTCCCAGCCCCAGGCTTTTTCCAGCAAAACGGGGCGAGCGGGGCTGGCCCTGGCGCAGGTCTTTGTGGCCCAGGGTAAGGAGGAGGAAGCGCGTGCTGCCGCCCGCTCGGCGAGCGAACAGCTTGATCAGACACTGGGTCCGGATCACCCCGACAGCCGCCGGGCACGGCAGCTGACGGTGCAGGCCTCCCCGCTCCGGTAGATCCTCCAGTTTTTTCGGTTATTTTTTCGCCCGCTGTCGTGTTTTCCCTGCGGTTTGCGCTTTCCCTAATAGAGGCTCAGCAGGTCGGTTCGGAGTCATCCCCCGAATACCTCGCCGTTAGGCAGCCCAATTCAAAAAGAACATTGAAGGAGAGACACGTGAAAGCATTTTCTAAGGTCGTCTTTGTAGCAGCCGTGGTCTGCGTGATTGCGGCTGGCTCGATTTCAGCTCTGGCGGTTCCCATGGCCCAGGTGCTGCGGGAAGTCGCCGGCGGCAATCATACCGGCAAGTGTTGTTCCGTATGGGACGAGTCCATCCGCTTCTTCGAGCCGGAGACCATGGTTCCTGTGGTCGTGACCTGGAGCGCGGACTACCAGGCGAATGCCCCGTTCCTTGCGGGACTCAGCTTGAACGGTGGTCCTTGCACCTTCTACGGACCCGCAGCAATTCCAACCTTTACCTCCACCGATGACACCTACGCTTCAAAGACGTTTCAGTGGGTGATCATGCCCGGCGACTACGGCCTGGTGAAAGGCCCGAACACGATCTGCCTGTGCGGGGGCGGAGTGTTTGCCGACACGGACAGCATCACCCTGGGATTCAACACGCTGGCAGCACGGCTGGGAAGGTAAGTCGTTGAGACCGGTCCACCGGCCGCGGGACAGGGCCGGGGACCGGCTCAAACGGCCCGCAGCCGCAACTGCTGGCGGGGGCCCATCGCAAAGCAAATTTACACATCGAGAAGGAGATGATATGTACGGCAGAATCACGGCGTTTTTGTATGGAGTCACTTGCTATCTGGCGTTTTTAGCGGCCTTTTTGTATGCGATCGGTTTTCTCGGCAACTTCGGAGTGCCCAAGGCGATCGACTCGGGGGCGCAATTGCCCTTCCTCCAGGCATTGGCGATCAATGTCGCACTGTTGGGGCTGTTCGCGGTGCAGCACAGCGTGATGGCGCGGCAGTGGTTCAAGCGCGCCTGGACCCGGATCGTGCCCGCCCCGGTCGAGCGCAGCACTTACGTGTTGTTTTCCAGTCTCGCGTTGCTGCTGTTGTTCTGGAAATGGGAACCCATGGGAGGTGTGGTGTGGCACGTCGAGGGCGCTATCGGACAAGCGGTCCTGTACACGCTGTACGCTCTCGGCTGGGTGACAGTACTCATCTCCACCTTTCTCATCAATCATTTTGATCTGTTTGGGCTGCGCCAGGTTTGGCTGCATCTGTGCGGACAGGCCTACACAGCTCTCCAGTTCCGCACTCCCGGCCTCTACCGCTATGTCCGCCACCCCCTGTATGTGGGATGGCTGCTGGTGTTCTGGTCGGCCCCAGTGATGACCATTGCGCACCTGGTGTTCGCCATCGCCACCACCGCGTACATCCTGGTAGCGATTCAATTCGAGGAGCGGGACTTGGTTCGACTTCACGCAGAATATGCCGAGTATCGCCAACGGGTGCCGATGATGCTGCCCCTTCGTTCCGCTCTGTCCCGCGAAACCGCCGACTTACCGGGACAGCCTGCGCCCGAGATGGAGGGGTAGACAAACACCGTCCGGGCCCAGCAAGACGGAATTTGCCCCCAACGTGCAACTTTTGCGCGCTGGGGGCGTCCTATCTATAGGGCATAAAGTCACATCCGTCAGGGCGGGGTCATTCGTACTTTACAGAGGAACGGAGTTTCATGTTGATCAAGAAAGCAGCGGACGTTTTGTCCTCGGAGATTACTCCCAAGAGCTTGTACATGAACCGGCGGGCGTTTCTGGCGGGCACGGCCATTGCCGGAGCGGCGGCCGCGGCCGGCCTGGGATTGCGGGAGATGGCTTCGCCCTCGGGAGTAGTCCAGGCGAATGCCAAGATTGACGGCATCAGGAAGAGCCCTTTTTCGACGACGGAAACGATCACTCCCTACAAGGACGTTACTCACTACAACAATTACTATGAGTTCTCCACCGACAAAGAGGGTCCGGCCGAACTGGCCAAGGACTTCAAGACGCGCCCCTGGACAGTCACCATTGACGGCCTGGTGAAGAAGAAGCAGGTCCTCGACGTGGACACCATTATCAAGATGGCGGCGCCAGAGGAGCGCATCTATCGGCATCGCTGCGTGGAGGGCTGGTCCATCGTGGTGCCCTGGGTGGGGTTCTCGCTGAGCGAATTGATCAAGCGGGCCGAACCGCTGGGGAAGGCCAAGTTCGTGGAGTTCACGACGCTGGACGATCCCAAGCAGATGCCTGGGGTGCGGGTGCCGGTGCTGGACTGGCCGTACGTGGAAGGCTTGCGCATGGACGAAGCCATGCACCCGCTGGCGCTGCTGTGCTTCGGCATGTACGGCGAAGTGCTGCCCAATCAGGACGGCGCGCCACTGCGCATCGTGGTGCCGTGGAAGTATGGCTTCAAGAGCGCCAAGGCGATCGTGCGGATTCGCTTCACCGAAGAGCAGCCGGTCAACACATGGAACAAAGCGGCGCCAAACGAGTATGGCTTCTACTCGAATGTGAATCCCCACGTCGACCATCCGCGCTGGAGCCAGGCGAACGAGCGGCGGCTGGGTGAGTTTTTCAAGCGTCCGACGCTGATGTTCAACGGTTACGACCAGGTCGCCAGCTTGTACAGCGGCATGGATCTGAAGAAATATTTCTGAGAAATGCTGCTGTGAAGTTGCGTTGGCTCAAAGTCGTCGTCTTTCTGGCGTGTCTCGCGCCGCTGGGACTTCTGGGATGGAAAGCCTACACGGGGGATCTGGGCGCCAATCCGATCGAGAAGATCACCCACTCAACCGGTGACTGGACACTCACTTTCCTTCTGATCACGTTGGCGGTGACGCCGTTGCGCAAGCTGACCAGCCAGCTCTGGCTCATCCGCTTCCGCCGCATGTTGGGGCTGTTCGCGTTCTTCTACGGTGTACTGCATTTCCTCACCTACATCTGGCTCGACAAGTTCTTTGATGTGCACGAGATGGTGGCCGACGTGGCCAAGCGGCGATTCATCACCGCCGGCTTCACGGGATTCGTGCTGCTCATTCCACTGGCCATCACCTCCACCCGGGGCTGGATTCGCCGCCTGGGCGGACGCCGGTGGAACCTGCTGCATCGTCTGATCTACGTTAGCGCGATGGCGGGGGTGATTCACTATGTATGGCTGGTCAAAGCCGACTTGCGCAAGCCGCTGCAATATGCCCTCGTGCTCTCGATCCTGCTCGGCTACCGGCTGGTGGTGTGGCTGGTGTCAAAGATGGGGCGGCCAGTTTCGATTCCTGCCGGCCGCGCCGAGGCTTCGGAGGGATAAGAGCAGTTCCCAGTTCCCGGTTCTCAGACACTGCTTGGATGTCAATTCCTCACGCAGCGCTTGGTGTACTAAAAGGCTCCTCCGGGAGAACTTTCCGTGGAGAACTGTGTTAGAAAGGGACAACGTCTTCCAAGAGACGAATTTCAAAGGAGTGGTGCGGTTTCTACCGGCTGCACATCATCATTATGAAGACACTGGCTCTGACGTTGGTCGTAGTCTCCCTGGCGTTCTGTCTGGGCTGCGGGTCGGGTAACAACAACACCGGAGGGGGATGTCCGACATCGGTGGGCAACTTCTCCAATGCGAGTCTCAGCGGGCAGTACGCCTACCAACTGAAGGGGTTCGACCTCCTCAATGGATCGGAGTTCCGGGAAATTGGATCGTTCACGGCGGATGGAGCAGGCCACATTACTGGGGGCTCGGATGATTTTGCCGATTATGCCGGCGTCGGTTTCTCACCGACTGCGATCTTGAACACCTCCACTTACTCCATCAGCAGTGACGGGACCGCTACGGCCTCCCTGTTCTTCTCGGATGGCAGTACTATCACGTTGGGTATGACCCTAGCGAGCGCTTCCAAAGTCTACCTGGTCGGGTTTGACAGCTCCGGCTTCACGACCGCCGCCGGAGTCGCGGAAAAGCAAAATGCCGCAGCTTTCGGCTCCGCTCCCAGCGGCACCTTCGCCTTCCGCATGCACATGGACACGAATGGAGTTTTCAACTCGGGAGGATCGACGAGCAGTGTGGGCGTATTTACGATTACGAATGGACTAGCGTCGGGAAGCGAAGACGTGAGTGAAGGCGGGGTCACGAGCCAGCGTACGATCACCGCGGGTTCGTTTAACGCTCCGGACCTCAACGGGCGAGGCACAGGCACGCTGACCGATAGCGCGCTGAACACATCCAGCTTTGTTTACTACGTGGTGGATGCGAACAACATACGTTTTCTCTCCCTAGACCCGGAAATTTTGGGCTTGGGCAGTGCCGAGATGCAGACCGGGGGGCCGTTCAATGCCGGTTCGCTCTCCGGAGGGTATGCGTTTGGCGTCACAGGGGATACGCCCACCAGCGTCGGCAACCTGCGGGCGGTGGGGCGGCTCACCTCCGATGGTGGCGGGAACCTGACGGCCGGCCAGCTGGATGCGGTCGTGGATAGCACGGCCAATTCGAACATCAGTTTCACCGGAACCTATCCATCCGTGAACGGCACAACCGGACGCGCGCCTGTCAGCCTGACCGGCGGCGTCCTCAGCAACGCGGTGCTCTACCTGGTCAACCCGTCACGCGCGTTTGTACTGGTGACGGACGCGGGCACCGTTGCGGAAGGAACCGTGGATTTGCAGGGCTCAAGTTCCTTTACCAACGCCAGTGTGGACGGCCAGTTTGCGTTCCTGATGGATGGGTTCAACTCCACTGACTTCATCGACCGGGTCGCAACGCTCGATTGGGACGGCTCGGGGACGCTCAACCTGAACGAGCTGGTAAACGTTTCGGGATTTGTCAATGTACCCGGCTGCTTAGCTGGCACCTATTCGGTGGATGCCAACGGTCTAGGCCGTACGAAGGGCACTATCAACAGCCTCTCCAATAACCTGGTGTTCTACCTGGTCAACGGCAGCAATGCATACGTTCTGCAGAACGATTCCGGTACGCAGATTGACGGGATGACGACCAAACAGCAGTAGAGGAAATCACTTTCGAAAACATGAAGGGCGGCCGGGGGTCGCCCTTTTTTGTCCTGAGATCGAAGATTTCTACCCCACCTGCCAAACCGTGTCCAGCACGGTTCCATCCACCCACTTCACGACGGCTACAGGGCGATCGCCGGGCTTGGGGCGGGCGGGCTTGCCGCCGCAGACGCGCTCGACTTCCGCTTTGATGTCCTGGATGGGCCGGATGGGCAGCGTGGATCCCTTTACGGCATCGAGCAGGTCCCGGCGCAGGGGGTTGATGGCAATTCCGCGCTCGGTGACCACCACGTCAATCAGCTCTCCCGGACCAGTGAGGGTGGTCACTTGATCCACGATCACAGGAATACGATCGCGGAAGGACGGAACAGCGAGGATCGTGCATCCGGCGGCCAGGCAATTCTGCCAGCCTCCGATACCGTGCAGCAGGCGGCCATCGGAGTGGGTGACCACGTTGCCGTTGAAGTTCACATCCACTTCGGTCGCCCCCAGCACCACGGCGTCCACCATGGACGCGAACGAACCTTTGCCGTGGTAGTTGTAGGAAGTGAACGGCGACGTAGCTACGTGCCTCGGATCGTTGGCGATGGACTTTACGCCGTCGAGATCAAAGGTCTGACCATCGAGAATGTAGTCGGTGAGCCCATCCTGCAGAAGTTCGACCAGATACTTGGTGGAACCGCCGCGCACGAAGCGGGCCTTGACGCCGGCTTCTTTCATCAGGCGGCGGAGGTAGTCCACAAACGCTAGGGCGATCCCTCCCGCGCCCGCCTGGAAGGAGAAACCGTTTTTCATGATGCCGGCGTCGCGCAGGAAGCGGGCCACAAACTCGGCTATGCGCAGGCGGTCGGGTGAGCGGGTGATTTGGGTGGTTCCGGAGACGATCTTGGCAGGATCGCCGATGGAATCCACTTCGACGACGTAGTCCACATTATTGCCCTGAATCTGCCAGGGAACGCAGGGGAACGGAACCAGGTTGTCGGTGACTACGATGACGTGGTCTGCGTATGTCGAGTCGGCAAGCGCAAAGCCCAGCGATCCGCAGGCTGACTTGCCGTGGGAACCGTCGGCGTTGCCGAAGGCATCGGCAGTGGGCGCGGCGATTACCGCGATATCAATGTGGACTTCGCCGTCCTGAATGGCCTGCCAGCGGCCACCGTGCGAGCGCAGGACGCCCATGCCGCGCATGTTGCCCTGGGTGCAGTAGTCGCCGAGCGGACCGTTCATCGAGCCCTCGATGTGGTGGATGACGCCTTTCTTCATCAGCTCAATCGCGCCTTGCTGCGACGGAAAGGAGGCGCTGGGAAACCACATCAGATCTTTGACCCCGATACGAGAGCCGGCTTCGAGCGCCATGAGCGCAACGCGGTCGCCATCGCGCAGGTGGTGGTGGTTGGAGATGACCATGCCATCGCGCAGACCGCAGTTGCGGAGCGCGGTTTCCAGATCGGGGACACGCTTGTCGCCGTTCTCGGGATAATCTTTGTTGGAGCGAATGGGTGGGGCCTGCTTGCGGCCGCGGGGCTGATACTTGCCGACCCCGAGGTAAGGAATCTGCGGCTTGCCGTTGACCATGGCCGGGACCATGCGTCCGGCAGCGTTCTGGGCGAGTTCCACGCGTTCGGTTGTTCCTGCGCTCATAGTTGTAGCGATCTCAACAACCTGTCATCCCGAGAGAAGTCGAGGGACCTTGTGTTTCAGACACGCCTCATGCCTTTCCCATCTGCCTGGCACGGGCCACCAATTTCAGGGCACGCTGCACCACCGGCGGGTCAATCATCTTGGAGCCCAGGCTGACCACGGCCAATCCCCGCTGCTGCGCTTCTTCGAAGGCGGCAACGATCTTCAGGGCCTTCTCGATCTCAGCCTGCGAGGGCGTAAACGCTTCATGAATGACCGAAATCTGTGTGGGATGGATACAACCCATGCCTTCGAAGCCCAGGGCGCGGGAATTCTCTCCCCAGCGGCGCAGACCGTCCATGTCGCCGACATCGCCGAAGACGGAATCGATGGCTTGGATCCCCACAGCTTTGGCAGCATTTATCAGCCGAGAACGCGCGTAGAGCGACTCGCGGCCTTCGGGCGTTTTGACCACACCCATGTCGGCGGTGTAATCCTCCAATCCGATGGTCAGCGCGGCCACGTTGGGAGTGGCGCTGGCGATCGCAGAGGCATTTTCAATTCCCAGCGCAGACTCCAGAATCGGCATCAGCCAGATGGGACGGTCAACCTTGCTGCGCGCTTTGAGCTCGGCGGTCATCCGGTCCACCTCCGCGACCTGCAGCGGGCTTTCGGTCTTGGGGATGAGCACCAGATCGGGAGCTTCAGGAATGATCTCTGCCAGGTCTTCAAGCCCCAGCGGCAACTGGTTGATGCGCACCATGCGCTCGCAACCGCCGAAGTCCACCGCCCGCAGGGCGTTACGCACCAGGATGCGAGCTGCGTCTTTCTCCGCGTGATGGACGGAGTCTTCAAGGTCGAGGATGATGGCATCGGGGCCGTGCAGGGCGGCATTGATGAAATACTTGGGCTCGGTGCCGGGCAGGTAGAGACGCGAGCGGCGCAAACGATCACGCGCCGAGACCTGCGGTAGAGGCAACCTCTCGGGCAAAGACTTCTTTGCGAGGGCCAGGCCGGCGCGTTTGGCCGCTGTCTCCACCCGCGCGGAAATGACGAAGGGCAGCGCACCTTCATCGTGGAGGGAGACGCGGGCGTGTTTGATGCCCAGCGTTTCCAGGACCTGCCGCGTCTGCGCCACGATGGAGTCGCCGTAGTAGGCGGCCACGCGGGACTCGAGCGTAATGTCCAAGCCGCCCCGGTCACGCGGCTCGATCGCTACGTGCAGGTCGGAGCGTATCTCGCTGCCCCAGTGGCCCGCTTCGGCGGAGCGGACCGATTTGGTCTCGGTGGATGCGGTCATTGAGTCCTAGTTTCCGATCAGAACCTGGGCCTGTCCTACTGCCCCACAGCGACCGGCACCTGCTTTGCCAGCTTCTCCAGGATCGCGTCGGTCATTTGAATCGTACTGGCTGCACCCTGGCTGATAGACTTGGCCCCGCCGGAGATGCGCTTCATGTCATAGGTGCGCACTCTACCCTCTTTTACCACGTCGGCGATGGCGCGGCGGACGCGGTTGCCCTTGGCAGTCTCACCCACGTGGTCAAGCATCATGGCCGCCGAGAGAATCATAGCAATTGGATTGACGATGGGGGGATTCAGCGCGGCGTACTTCGGCGCCGAGCCGTGGGTGGGTTCGAAGACGGCAACTTCATCGCCGATGTTGCCAGAAGCGGCGAAGCCCAGGCCGCCGACCAGTCCGGCGAAGGCATCGGAGAGAATGTCTCCGAACAGGTTTGAGGCCACGATGACGTTGTAGTCCTCGGGATTCTTGTTGAGCCACATCAACTGGGCGTCAATGTTGGTGGACCAGAGGGCGATACCGGGGTAGTTCCTGGCCACTTCCTTGGCGGTTTCTTCCATCATGCCCGAAGTCTCACGGACGACGTTCGGCTTCTCACAAATGGTGACGCCCTTGAAGCCGCGTCTCTTGGCATATTCGAAGGCCGCCGTGACGATGCGGCGGGCGGCGTTGCGGGTGATGATGCGTACGCTGACCGCGATGTCCGGGCCGGGAACGTTGGCAAAGGGCTTGAACTTGGGATGTGAGTTGAGCGCCGTGCGCACCACGTCCGGCGGATTGGTCCACTCGATGCCGGCGTACATGCCTTCGGTGTTCTGGCGGAAGACGGTGGTGTCGATAGGAGGCTCGTCGAAGCCGCCGTCAGCGCGCTTGCGGATGTAGTTCAGCGGATTGCCGATGAAGCCGATACACGGACGCATGCAGATATCCAGGTTGAACTTCTGGCGCATGGTGACGATGGGGCTGTAGTAGACGTAGCCCTTGCCGCGCAGCTTGGGATCGAGTTCCGCCTGGGCTTCCTTGTTGGGCTTGGAGGTGATGGCCCCGAACAGGCCCAGCTTGTGCCTGGCCAGCAAGTCAGTGGTGCGATCGGGGAGGGCGTTGCCTGCCTTGCACCAGAACTCCCAGCCGATATCGGCATGGATGTATTCGGCGTCGAAGCCGACTTCTTTAAGAACGCGGATGGCTTCGGGAAGAACCTGATTGCCGATGCCGTCGCCGGGCATCGTAACTACGGTGTATTTGGCCATAAGAGCTCCTAAGAAAGCTTTTTAACCACAGAGGACTCGGAGGACACAGAATCAAATTACTTCACCACAAAGGGCACAGAGGACACGGAGTGAGTCTATGTGAGACCCAGCCGTTTCGCTACCAGGTTCTCCACTCCCTGGGCGATCACGAGCGACTGGGGCACGCTGCCCAGCGCGGGGAAGGTGAAACCTTCGCCTCGCCAGTGGATCACACCGGAGGTGAAGTCCACTTCAATCTCATCCCCGGGGATGATTGTCTTTTCCTTCGATCCGGCGAACTGCTCACCCAGCCGTTTGAACAGCTCCGGCACCTCCACGCACAGAAAACCATTGTTATACGCGTTGCGCAGGTAGGTTTGCGAGAAGCTGGCGGCGATCACCATGGGGATGCCTTTGGCCTTCAGGCAGGTTACCGCCTGCTCGCGGCTGGAGCCAGTGCCGAAGTTGAAACCGCTGACGACGACATCTCCGGCGCGGGTGCGGGCAGCAAATTGGGGATCGTAGTTCTCCATCACGACCTTCGCCATCATCTCGGGCGTCATGTCGTCGCGGTAGGTGTAGTCCTTGCCGTAAATGGCGTCGGTGTTGACGTTGTCCTGCGGCAGGAAGACCAGGCGGCCCTTGACGCGGGCGGGAAAGCCGGGAAGGATTTCGACCTTTTCAGCGGAGGCGCCGGTGGGGAACTCCTTATATATGCGTTCCGGGGCGCGGCTCGGCATTTCCTGCGGACCTTTGATGTAGCCGGCGACCGCGGACGCGGCCACCACTTCGGGGCTGGCCAGGTAGCACTGGGCGTCGCGCGATCCCATGCGGCCTTTGAAGTTGCGGTTGGTGGAGGAGATACCGACCTCGCCCGGTGCGAGCAGGCCAACGCCCAAACCGATGCAGGGGCCGCAACCGGCGGGTAGGGGATGGGCGCCGGCATCGAGCAGGACTTGCCAGGCGCCACGGCGGGCGGCTTCCTCCTGTACCCAGTTGCTGGCCGCGCTCAGGTAGAACTTCACGCCGGGTGCGACCTTCTTGCCTCTCAGCACGCGGGCGGCGGCCTCCAGGTCTTCGACGCGGGAGTTGACACAGGAAATGAGATAGGCCTTGTTGATGGCGACCTTCTTCTTCTCCATGTTGGCGAGCGAGGCCATGACCTGCACCGTGTCGGGACCTGAGACATGGGGCGTGATCTGGCTCAGATCGAGCGTGATGCGGGCGGCGTATACGGCGCCGGGATCCGGGCGGGGCGGATTCTTGGTCCAGTTCTCGATCTCTTTCTCGCTGAAGCGCTCGATGCCCTGGGCTTTCAGGCGCTGGTGGACACCCTTCAAATAGTTGATGGTGATCTCGTCCACCGGGAACCAACCGACGATCGGTCCCCATTCCGTGCTCATGTTGGAGATCGAGAAGCGGGCATCCATGGAGAGCGAGGCTACGCCGGGGCCGGAGAATTCGACGGCGGAGTTGAGCACCTCGTCGTGGTTGTAGATACCACACAGCGTAATGATGACGTCCTTTCCGGTCGTGCCCGCGGGCAGCTTGCCTTCGAGCACTACCTGGATGCTCCGCGGAATCTGCCACCAGAATTCTCCCGTGGCCCAGACAGCGGCGGCATCGGTGCGGACGATGGGCGTGCCCACTGCGCCGAGCGCGCCGTACATGTTGGAGTGGGAGTCGGAGGCGACGACAAAAGATCCTGGCACAACATACCCGCGCTCGACCATGATCTGGTGGCCGATTCCCGAGCCGGCGGGATAGAAGTCCACGCCGTGTTCCTTGGCGAAGGCTTCGATAGAGCGGTACTTCTTCTGATTGGCCTCGTCCTGGTTCTGAATGTCGTGATCGAGGGCGAAGACCAGCTGCTGCGGGTTGTGAATCTCCTTGGCCCCGATGCCCTTGAATTTGCTCATCACCGCCGAGGTGTTGTCGTGGGTCATGACGCGGTGGGGGCGGATGGAGACGAAGTCTCCCGTGCGCAGGGGGCGGTTGGGCCCTTCGGCGAGATGCGACTGGGCGATCTTTTCGGTGATGGTCTGAGGCATTGCTGATCCCAATCTGCGGGGGCGAGGCCTCCCGCCACAGCCGGCAGGCCGCCGGCACTACTTCTTTTTCGCTCTCTTGTTTGCTTGCGCCGCCCTCTTTGGCTTCACGTCTGCCTTCATCAGCGCCATCAACTTCGAAACTGAGGTGATTTTCTCCAAGTTCCAGATGGCGTCTTTCAGCTTCTTCTGCGCGCTGGGGGAGAGTACACCATTCGCCAGCGCGGCGAATTTCTCTTCAATTTCGGCATCACTCAGCGGGTTGCGCGGATCGCCCTTAGGATAATCCAGTTGCTTATGGAGCGAGCGGCCGTCGGTGGTGGTTATGTTGACAATCACGCGTTGCAGCGCAGGGAAAACCTTTTCGATCTCTGGATCGGCGACTACCTCGACTTTCTTCAATTGCGCGCGGATCGCGGGATCCATGATCTTTTTCATCCCGAACTGGGCAGGGGTCACCTGGCGATCCACCAGCGCGGCCGCGATCACGTAGGGCAGTGAGTGATCAGCCGTTTCTTTGGTGTGGGGGTCGTACTTGCTGGGATCGGAGAGGATGTCGGCGGCGCGGGCGAGGGAGCGGATCTGGACTTTCTGAACGTTCTCGGGGTGCAGATCGTTCTCCTTGACCAAATCAAGCACCGCGGAGATCGGCGCGTGGGTGAGGGCCTCCGTCGGAAAGAATTTCATTCCGCACTGGGTGATACGCCAGGATTCGCCCAGGCCGTCGGTGAGAAGATTCAGCTTCCATTCCGGTCCGAAGCAGTGGGTGAGTCCTTCTTTGCCGTCCACTACGTGTTCGGGGCCGGTGTACCCCTTTTCTGCCATGAGCGCAGCCAGGACTCCGCTCTGCGTCGCCATGGGGTCCACGGTGTTCTTCATCATGGTGAGCTTGCCGGCGGTGACGGCGCCCAAGGTGCAATGGCGCGAAGCCGAGATGCCGATGGCGTGCTGAATTCTCTCCCACGGAAGGTGCAGCGCTCGGCCCGCAACAATGGGCGATACGAACGCCGTCAACGTCGCATGATGCCAGCCACGTTCGCGAATGCCGGGAAAAGCAGCCTCGCAAAGACGCATTTCGAACTCATGTCCGAGCACCAGGCCGACGATCAGCTCGCGGCCGTCGCTCTTCGCGCGTTCGCAGCAGGCCATCGCGGCGGGGAAAATGTCGGAGGGATGCGATGGGTCCTGCTTCCAGTAGATGTCGTTGTAGTCCATGCAGCGGATCATCAGAGCATTGGCCAGCGACGCGGAGACCGGGTCGATGCGCTTGCCGGTGCCGATGACGGTGGAAGGTCCGCGACCGGCGATCTCATCGAGGACCTCCAGCGCTATCTTCACGTCGTGCTGCTGGTATCCACCCAACGCGCAGCCCACGGAGTCGAGCAGGAAGCGCTTGGCCTGATAGACGGCCTCCTGCGAAAGCTGCTTGTAGCTGAGACCGGCCGCCCAGCGGGACATGGCAGCGGTAACAGCTTCTTTGGTCGCGAGGGCTTCTTTAGCGGACAAGGACTCTCCTCAAAGTTTCGAGTTTCAAGTTTTCGGGAAGCTCAGGCCTCAGCGCTCGAAATATGAAACTCGAAACTCTTCTTACTTCTCACTTCACTTTCACGTTCTTCGGGTTCTTGAACGGCAAGAACGCCATGAAGTCCGCGTGGTGCACGATGTAGGCCTCGGTGGTGCGTTTCACCAAATCACCCTCGGCGGCGTGGGCCGCGATGATGTGGCAGACTTCGTCCGGGACACCGCATTCCAGGGCCAGGGCAACTCCCGTGAAGGGATGGCGCAGGGCCTCGCCGCGCTCGCTTTGGCGGCTCTTGCCGTCGGGGCCGAGTTCGTACTCGAGCAACTTGCCGACATCTGCCAGAATCGCGCCGGCAATGACCGTGTCCATGTCAATGGGCAGGGCGCGTCCCATGAACTCCTGCATGGCTTCGGCGCTCTGGCGCGCGATGTGCACCACGCAGCGCTTGTGCTCCATGAAGGTGATGGGGCAAGCGGGCACCAGCAGCGTGAAGGGGATGCGGTTCAGATCATCGGGCTTCAGCGGGCTGCGCTCCAAAGCCTTGATCCAGGTCTGGGTGACCTGTTCGCGCAGTTTCGGGCTCTCGATCCACTCAATCTCTGGCCACAGCCGTGCGACAGCCTCACGCATGCGTCCCGTCTCCATAAGCAAACCACTTAGCTTACCTTGCGGGCGGAGGGGCCGTCGAGGGGGAGCAGGGGAACACAGGAGCTGACGGTCAGCGCAGCGCCACGAGTTTCCGCATCCGCATTCAAGCTGTTTACTGCATGGAAGCAGTTCCCGGTTCTCGGTTGGCGAACGGCACTATAATGCCGTGACGATGCCGGTTGCACCCGGAACCAGGATCGGGGACTGCGAAATCCTCGCCCCGCTCGGCGCGGGAGGAATGGGAGAGGTGTATCGCGCACGGGACTTGAGCCTGGGCCGCGAGGTGGCGGTCAAGGTGCTGCCGGAGCAGCTGGCGTCCGATCCGGAGCGGCTGCGGCGTTTTGAGCAGGAAGCGCGGACAGCCGCCGCCCTCAACCATCCCAACATTCTCGCAGTTTATCGTTTCGGCACCACCGAAGCGCGCACACCCTACTTGATTACCGAACTGTTGCAAGGGCAGACGCTGCGGGAGCGGCTCAGCCAGGGCACGATCGCAGTACGCAAGGCGATCGATCTTGCGCTGCAGGTTGTGCGGGGGCTCGGCGCGGCCCATGACCGCGGCATCGTGCATCGCGACCTGAAGCCGGAGAACATCTTTCTGACTCGGGATGGGGTAGTCAAGATTCTGGACTTCGGGCTGGCCAAGCTGATGGCGCCTGAAACCTCCGGCGAGCAAAGCGCAGTGGCGACCATCGGCGCTACCGAGCCCGGCGTGGTGCTGGGAACGGCGGGATACATGTCGCCGGAGCAGGTGCGCGGGCAGGCGGCGGACCACCGCTCCGACATCTTCAGCCTAGGCGCCATTCTTTACGAGATGCTCTCCGGCAATCGTGCCTTCAGGGGCAAGACCACGGCGGACACGATGAGTGCGATCTTGAAGGAGGAGCCGATCGAGCTGTCCTCCAGCGTGCGCAACCTTCCCCCCGCCCTGGGACGCATCGTGCACCGTTGCCTGGAGAAGGAAGCGGCGGAGCGCTTCCAATCCGCACGGGACCTGGCGTTTTACCTGGAGTTGCTCAGCAAAGACGAGAGCGGCAGCGGGACGGCGATTGCCCTGGCGTCCACGAGGAAGACTCGCGCGCCGATCGCGTTGCTGATGGGACTTGCCATTCTGGTAGCTGCCGGGTTTGGCGTTCTAGGTGGACGGTGGATGAGCCGGCCTCAGCAAGGCTCAAAGACAGTCAACTTGCGGCGTCTCACTGATTTTATTGGCATGGAGCAATTCCCGGCGCTTTCCCCGGACGGCAGGTCGGTGGCCTTCACCGCCGAAGTAAGTGGGCAGCGGCAAATCTGGGTGCGTCTGCTCTCTGGCGGCAGTCCTTTGCAGATTACGCATGACGATGCCGACCACCAGTCGCCCCGATGGTCTGCGGACTCGGCTTCGATCATCTACTTTTCGCCGTCCTCGCAAGCAAATGATCTCGGGCAGGTCTGGGAGATTCCTGCCCTGGGCGGGACGGCGCGGCCGGTCGTGAGCAGCCTGATTCCGGCGGACTTGAGCCATGACGGCAAGCACATGGCCTATATGCGCCCGGACCAGGGGAAGGTTGACATCCTTACTGCCGATCCGGATGGATCCAATCCGCAAGTGGCGGCGCGATTGCCGTCGGACTTTGCCTACTCCAACCTGCGTTGGTCTCCGGACGATCGCCTGCTGGCCTACCAAAGCGGGCGCACGTTCGATTTTGACGTCTTCTACGTGGCAGCAGTGGGCGGCACGCCGCAACGCTTGACTCATGATGGAAATCCGCAGAGCGGTTTTTCGTGGCTACCGGACGGGTCGGGGGTGATCTTCAGTTCGGGTCGCGGAGACACCGTGCTGTACATGCCGACCATGAATTTGTGGAAGGCTCGAGTGGATGGAACGGGGCTGCAACAAATCACGTTCGGCGAGACTTCCTATCTTTTCCCCGATGTGGATCGGGACGGAAATATCGCAGCCACCCGGGCGCGGATCGCATTCGATATCTGGAAATATCCAGCCGACGGGCCGCCGAAGGAGAACGTGCGCCAGGGCATTCAGATCACACGTCAAACCGGATCGGTGCAGACGCCATCCGTGTCGCCCAACGATCGCGAACTGGTCTATCTGAGTGACAGCGGAGGCCACGGGAATCTCTGGATCTTGGACCTGGCAAGCGGCCAGAGCCGTCAATTGACCTTTGTCGAGGACCCACAAGTGACGGTGGGCGTGCCAGTGTGGTCGCCAGATGATGCCCACATCTCCTACGTTACCCGCGGCAAGACGGGGTGGAATGTAGACCAGTGGGTGGTAAATCCCGATGGCAGCAACCCGCACAAAGTTTCGGACGGGGGCGGTTGGGCTTGCTGGTCGTGGGACGGGAAGTGGCTCTATGTCGCCCCACCGAGCCAGAAGGGCTTTCGAATCGAGAAGGTGAATGCGGACGGAACCCAGCACGTCGTCATTCAGGAGGATGGGATGAAGCCGGCCATCAGCCCAGACGGCACGCTGTATTACGCAGTGAACCTGGCCACACTGAATGGAGTGGCAGACCTGGAGATTCGTGCCGCCAAACCAGACACCGCATCAAGCCGGGCCGTCGCCCGTATTCCAGGTTCGCGCCTCTCAGCACTGACCAGTGTGATGCAGCCGGTAATTTCTCCCGATGGCAAGTGGCTGGCGATGCTGTTGCTCGATGGTCCAACCACCAATGTCTGGGCGTTGCCGACCAGCGGCGGCGAGCTGCGGCGCATCACCGACTTCGGACATGAAGCGACGTTCATTGCCCGCCGGGTCTCCTGGTCTTCGGACGGAAAATCTATTTACGCGGCAGTCGGAAAAGGTGAGGCCGATATCGTGTTGCTCAGCAACCTGGTGCACTAAGGAGTGCGAACGCCGTCGTGTTATTTCAAACCAAATTGTGTGGCGCTGTCCTGGTTGTTGTGTCGGCTGCGGCCGCTTTCGCAGGACAGCAGACTACAGCCACGGTGGAGCCGCTCACCATACGGACGGCGAACCTGCCCAAGGCGAATGTGCGGCGTGAGTATCAGTACCGCCTGGAGGCGCAGGGCGGAACCAGTCCTTTGAAGTGGCGGGTGAGTGGCGGTTCCCTGCCTCCGGGCGTGGTGCTGAGTGAGGAAGGGACCATCAGCGGTATTCCCACGCAGGCCGGGACGTTTCGCTTTACCGCGACGGTTACCGACAGCGGTAAGCCGGCGTATGAACGTAGCCAGGAACTGACATTGCGGGTGGTGATGCCACTGCTCGCCGAGTGGAGCACATATCCGGCAATCAATGGGCGCCGGGTGGTGGGGGCGATCAAGGTCTCCAACCAGACCGAGAATGACTTCGACCTGACGGTAATCATTCTGGCGATCAATGAGATCGGGCGAGCCACCGCGGTGGGCTACCGACGCCTGACTCTGAAGAGCGAAACCGACGAACTCGAGATAGCATTCGCGGAAAACCTGCCCACTGGGTCCTACGATGTGAACGCCGATGTGGTGGCGGAGGTGCCTGCGACCGAGACGATCTACCGCGCACGGCTGGTGACCCGGGAAAAACTGCGGGTGGTGGAGGGGCCGTGAGCTGCGGGCCGTGTGCGCAACAAGGGGCCGTACCCCGGGGACCGAAGCAGACGTGACGATGGTAATGTAGCGAGCGCTGGCCGCGCCGCTGTTCGTTGTAGAATTAGCCGCTAAGCAGCCTTGGCCTCAACGCCGACGGCACTTTGACCGCTTGCGATGGAACTACTCCTCAACTTCTTGTGGCTGCTCCTCCTGCTGCCGGCCTATTGGCTGTCGCAGCGCGGGTCATCGGCGTCACCGCTAGCGGGCGGGTTCCAGTCCAGGCGTGGTTTGATTGTGCTGGGCTGCGCCGTGCTGCTGTTGTTCCCGGTCGTCTCGGCCACGGACGATATCCACGCCATTCGCCGGGACATGGAAGAGTCCAGCAGCGGCAAGAGCAGTGTAAGTGGTGGCAGCAGGCACCGAGGACGCCCCAGTGTCCCAGCCCAGCCGCTTGCGCAATCGAGCCCTGACACACAGTTCCCCGCTGGGCGGCACGTCTGCGGACTGGTAGTAGCGGACGCCACCCGCCTCGGCAAAACGGTTTTGCTCACCATCCGAGCCGTCCGGGCTCCTCCCTTCCTCGGCTAGTACTTTGGATTGCCGCTTGCCTGCGGCGAAAGCCTCCTTCTTTCAAGTCGTGAAACGCACCTGCGGGATGCTGGTTTGACCGGCCCCGCCGAGTCTGTTGCCGGCACTCCGGCGTGTAACTGAATTGCCAGACGCGGGAGACCCTGGCAATGCGGACCGATTTCTTGAGTTCAAGGGCGAGAGTGGCCTCCTTAGCTTTTGCCCTTGGAGCGGCACGGCAGAGACCACGCCCCTCTGCCGTGCCAACCTGATTCTTGTGGGCCGCCGCGGACAGTCGTTCCACCTCGACCTTGAGAATGTCCTAGCCCACGGACGTGAAAGCTGTTCACGCCAGGAATCTCAAGCACTCGAGCTCAAAGTTCCATCTTGGGAATGCACCTTCCCCTATTTCCAATTAGGGCTGTCGTCTTCCTCTGTCGAGCGAGAAAATCAAGATGGCTGGCATTTTCGGGCATCTGGGCATGACCCGGTAGCTGTCCCGACTGGCGGCCAAATGGAAATTCGCCCGGGCCTCCGGAGCGGGGGCCCAAATCGGCGCCTCGAGGAAAACCATGAGACCTCTGACCAGGCTGTTGCGAGACGAACTTATCGATGAAATCATTGCCGAAGCCAGAGCGGTACTGTGCAAGCTTGGGGTTGAGATTCACAACACTGCCGTGCTTGGCCTGCTCGCCGACCATGGCGCCGCGGTGGACAAGGATACGTGTTACGCCCGCCTGACAGACGCACTCATCGATAAAGCGCTTGCTGCCGTTCCCCACTCCTTCAAACTCTTTGATGTCCTTGGGAACGAAACCCACAACTTTGAGGGTGACAGCGTCTACTTCACGCCCGGCTCGACGTCACTCAACATTCTGGACAGCCAGAGCGGACAAATGCGCAGGCCGACGACGGCCGACTACATCCGCTACGTTAAGTTGACGAACGGCCTCGAGCACATCGCTTCTCAGAGCACCGCCCTGATCGCGGCCGATGTTCACGAAAAGATTTCCGACAGTTACCGGCTCTATTTGAGCCTCCTATACGGCGAGAAGCCGGTCGTCACCGGAGCCTTCACCATCGAATCGTTCGAAGTCATGAAGGATTTCCAGGTTGCAGTGCGCGGCACTGAATCGGCGCTTCGGGCCAAGCCGCTGACCATCTTTTCCTGCTGCCCCACGGCGCCGCTGAAGTGGAGCGACGTGACCAGCCAAAACCTGATTGATTGCGCGCGCTGGTCGATCCCCGTGGAACTGATCTCCATGCCGCTTTCCGGATTCATGGCGCCGGTGACCCTGGTGGGGAGCCTTATCCAGCAGACCGCCGAGAATCTGAGCGGCGTAGTGATCAGCCAGCTGGTGAACCCCGGCCACGCCATGCTGTGGGGTGGGTCGCCCGCCATCTTCGATGTCCGTTACGAGACTACTCCCATGGGCGCGGTGGAAACCATGATGCTCGACTGCGGCAACAGCGAGATCGGGAAGCGGCTGGGCATGCCCACCCAGAGTTACATTGCCTTCAGTGACGCGAAGCAGTTGGACGCGCAGGCCGGCTTGGAGTCGGCCATGGGCGCCACCCTGGCGGCGCTCTCGGGAATCAACAGCATCTCGGGCCCGGGAATGCTGGATTTTGAAAGCTGCCTGAGCCTGGAAAAGCTCGTCGTGGACAACGAGATTTGCGGCATGACCTACCGTCTGTTGCGCGGCATCGAACCGCGGGAAGATTTCCCCTCGATTCCCCTTTTCGAAGAGTTGCGGCGCAAGAAGCAGCTGCTTATAGCGACTCACACTCGCCGCCACCTGCGTGAGGAGATCACTTTTCCCGGCGCGGTCATCGACCGTGCCAACCGGGAGCGGTGGCTTGAGGACGGCGCTTTGACTCTGCGGGAACGGGCGGCGCGGGAAGTTTCGCGAATCGTTGCCGAATCCAAGCCCTCAGCTCTGCCGGAGGAGACGAAGCAGGAGCTGACACGCCTGATGCGGCGCGAGGCCCGGCGCTACGGGATGGAAGCACTCCCAGGGAGAGAGCAAGTAAGTCCGGATAGGGCAGGTTCCCTTGCCCCTGCCTGAGATTTCCTTCACACCAGTTGCAGGCGAATCCGAAGTTTGCAGCCCCTAGTCCAGCGCCTTGTGGAAGCGCAAGACGCTCAGGGTCAGCACGGCCGCGCCCAGCGCCGCCATGGCGGCCATCTGCGGCCAGAGCACATCCGTCCCAACACCTTTCAGGTAGACTCCGCGGATGACCACCAAGAAATAGCGCAGCGGATCGAAGTAGGTGACCTTCTGCAGCCACTGTGGCATGGTGCTGATCGGGAACCCGAAGCCGGAGAAAGTAATCGCGGGCATAATAAAGAAGAACGACGTCACCATAGCCTGCTGCTGCGTGGATGACACGGTGGAGATCAAGAGGCCCACTCCCAGTTGGCAGAGCAGAAACAGCACGGTTCCCGCCACCAACACGCTCACCTGGCCTCGGAAGGGCACTTGAAACCAAAGCGTTCCCACCAGTCCGATCAGGGCTACATCCAGCAGGCCGATCAGGAAGAACGGTATGGTTTTGCCCAGGATGAACTCCACTGGGCGGATGGGGGTGACCATGATCTGCTCCAGCGTGCCGATCTCGCGCTCGCGTACCACGGCGAAAGCTGTAAGCGTTGTCACCAGAACCAGGGTAAGGCTACCGATTACGCCGGGAACAAAAAACCACCGGCTCCGCAGATCGGGGTTGTACCAGGGGCGTGGCTGCAACTCGACGCTGGGAATTCGTTCCACCAGCATCGGCGAGATGCGCCGCATGCGGTCCATCTGATAGTCCCGGGCAAAGCCCTGGGCAATCTGATTAGCGTACCCGGCGGCGATCAGCGCGGTATTGGAGTTGGTGGCGTCCACAATCACCTGCACCGATGCGGTCTGCCCCTTCCGGAGGGTCTCGGAAAAACCGGGATGGATTTGCAGCGCGACTGTGACCTCTCCCCGGTCGATCAAGTCTCCAATCTGGGCCTGGTCGGTGAGCTGCCGCTGCAGGTCGAAGTACTCGGTGGAAGAGAAGCGCGAAACCAGCTCCCGGCTTTCCTGCGTGTGATCAAGATCAAGCACGGCCAGCGGCACGTGGCGGATTTCGAAAGTGGCGGCGTAGCCGAAAATGAGCATCTGGATAATGGGCGGCCCGAAGAGGATGTAACGGGCGCGCTTGTCGCGAAAAACCTGAATGAATTCCTTGATCAGCATTTGAGTGAGCCGCGCCAGCATAGTCCCTCCTCAGGCCAGCCTCTTGTGAAACGCCTGCGTCGCCACCAGGGTAAGCAGGAGAGTGAAGACGGCCAGCGGAATCAGTTCGCTCATCAACATGGATAACGGTGTACCTTTGAGAAAAATCATCTTCAGCGCGGACACGTAGTAGCGCGCCGGCAGGACCCGCGTCACCAGTTGAATGAAGCCGGGCATCTGCTCAATCGCAAACAGAAAGCCGGAGAGTAGAAATGCTGGAAGAAACGTGACCAGCAGCGCGATCTGGCTGGCCGCGAGTTGAGTCTTCGCGATTACGGAGATGAAGAAACCTAGCGCCAGCACCACCACCATGAACATCGCCGAACTGATGAACAGTGTCAGGATGTCCCCCCGGAAGGGGACGTGGAACCAGTACAAGGCCAGTATCACGCACAGGGCAACTCCGAACATGCCCAACACAAAATAGGGGAACAGCTTGCCCAGCATGATTTCCAGCGGAGTGACGGGAGTGGAGACCAGCTGTTCCATAGTGCCGCGCTCCCACTCCCGCGCAATGGTCAGCGAAGTCAAGAAGGCACCGATTACCGACATCACCAGCGCCAGGACCCCGGGAATAATGAAGGCGCTGCTTTCCAGATTTTCGTTGTACCAGGTGCGGGTCTCGACGTTGAGGGGCTGGGGTGGCCGGGTCTGTCCGCGGCGCTCAAGCCATTCCATTTGGATGTCTGCCGAGTAACCTTGCACCACCGCCTGGCTGTAGTTCATGAGCACATTGGCGGTGTTGTCGTCGCTGGCGTCAACCAGCGCCTGCACGCTGACCGGGCCTCCTTCACGCAGCTTCTGGGAGAAATCGTAAGGAATGACCACGCCCATCTTGGCATGGCCATCGTCGATGGCGCGCACCAGGTCGGGATAGTTGTTCACGACCTTCACCAGGTTGAAATAGTCGCTGGCCTGGAAACGCTTCAGCAGATCCTGACTGTCCTGGCTGCCTTCGCGGTCGTAGACGTAAATGGGCAGATGCTTCAGATCGAGATTCACACCGTAGCCGAACAGCAACACGAGGATGACCGGCATGAGCAGCACAATGATCAGGCTGCGGACGTCACGCCGGATCTGGATGATTTCCTTGACAGCCATGGCGAGCAAACGGTTCCAACGCACGGCTAGTTGGCCTCCCTTCTGGCGGCGTCGCGTTCGGTGGTCAGCGAGACGAAAACGTCCTCGAGACTGGGCCGGATGGGCTCGATTTGGTTGACGGTAATGCCGCGCGCCGTCAGAAAATCACGAATGGCGGGAATGGCTGTGGCTGCCTCACCCACGACCAGGTGCAGGGCATTGCCAAAAACTGCGGCATCGAGCACGTGGGGCGCGGACTGCAGCGCTTCTACCGCCGGGCCAAGCGGCTGGCACTCCACCAGCAGCAACTGGCCCTTCATGTAGTTCTGTTTCAGTTCAGTCGGCGTGCCGAGGGCCACCATCTTGCCGCGATAGATCAGCGCCAGCCGGTTGCAGTATTCGGCCTCTTCCATGTAGTGCGTGGTGACAAACACGGTGACGCCGTCGGCGGACATCTCGTGGATCACTTCCCAGAACTGACGGCGGGAGATGGGATCTACCCCGGAAGTCGGCTCGTCGAGGAAAATGATGGGCGGGCGATGAAGCACAGCGCAGCCAAGAGCGAGACGCTGCTTCCATCCTCCGGGAAGCGTGCCGGTGATCATGGACTCCTGGCCCTTCAGATCCGCCATCTCGACCGCCCAGGCAATGCGTTCCTGCACCAGGTTGCGCGGCAAGTTGTAGAGCCCGGCGAACAAGCGCAGGTTTTCGCTGACCTTGAGGTCGTTGTACAGGGAAAATTTCTGGGACATGTAGCCGATGTTCTGGCGCACCGATTCGGGCTCGCGCGCAACATCGAATCCCGCGACCAAGGCGCGCCCAGACGTTGGGCGCAGCAGGCCGCACAGCATGCGGATCGTGGTGGACTTGCCCGCGCCGTTCGGCCCAAGGAAGCCGAAGATTTCGCCCTTGCGGGTTTCGAGGCTGATGTGGTCCACGGCGGTGAAATCGCCGAAACGCTTTTCCAGGTTTTCGATCACCACCGAGCGATCGCCATTGTTCATGGCTGACTCCTGCCGGCAGTGACGGCGTCCACGAACACGTCTTCGATGGTGGGCGTGGCCTGGCGAATTTCATCGAAGGGCACCTGTGCGCTCCGCAGCCGGGCTTCGAATTCCGGCAGGCGGCGGGAGAGATCGTCCACCACCGCGTGGACGCCGTCGCCTGTCAGGACCAGGCTGGAAATGCCACCGGCTTTCTCCAGTTCCTCGCGCAGGCGGCGCGGATCGGTGGAGATAACGGCCAGCACACCTTTGCCGAGTCTGGCCTTGAGATTCGGGGGTGTATCGCAGAACAGAAGTTTGCCCTGGTGCACGAGCGCCACTCGCTGGCAGCGCTCCGCTTCGTCGAGGTACGCGGTTGAAGTCAGGATGGCGACGCCTTCGGAAACCAGGTTGTACAGAATCCGCCAGAAATCACGGCGCGAGACGGGATCCACTCCAGTCGTAGGTTCATCCAGCAGAATCACCTTGGGCCGATGAATCAGGGCACAGACCAGGCCCAGCTTCTGCTTCATGCCCCCTGAGAGCTGGCCAGCGAGGCGCTTGCGAAACTCACTCATGCCGGCCGCCCGCAGCAATTCGGGCGAACGCTGCTCCCGCTCCGCGCGGCTCACGCCGAACAGGTCGGCGTAGAAGCGGATGTTTTCGTCCACCGTCAGGTCTTCATACAGGCCGAAGCGCTGCGGCATGTAGCTGAGATGGTGCTTGGCACCCTCGGGATCGCTGCCCACATCGAATCCGGCAACTATCGCCGAGCCCTCATCCGGCGGCATGACTCCCGCCAGCATACGCAGGGTGGTCGTCTTGCCGGCGCCGTCGGGGCCGACCAGACCAAAGATCTCACCGGCCTGTACATCGAAGGTGAGATGGTCCACCGCACGGACGCCAGGAAAGCTCTTACTCAGCCCAGCCACGTGGATCGCGGGTTGGGAGTTGGCCGTCATGGCTGTGCCGGCTGCCGGCCAGAGGCAAGTTCGATTTCCGCATCCGCGGGCATGCCCGGCTTCAACTCGTGATTGGGATTTTCCACGTCGATCTTGATGCGGTAGACCAGGGTCACTCGCTCCTTCAAGGTCTGCACGCTCTTGGGCGTGAACTCGGCCTTGTCGGAGATAAAGGCGATGCGCCCGCGGTAGGTCTTGCCGGGATACGTATCGGTGCGAACGACAGCCTCCTGCCCCCAACGGATTCGACCGAGGTCGGTCTCAGCAACATAGGCGCGTAGCCAGACATGATCGAGGTCACCCAGGGTGACTACCGGCGTGTTGGCGGCCACGACTTCGCCTAGTTCCGCCTGGCGCACCAGGATGACACCCGAGAGCGGCGCGCGCAGTGTGGTGTAGTCCAGGTTGATGCGCGACAGGCGCAGCTTCTGCTCCGCCTGCACCAGCTGCGCCCGGTCCACGGAGAGCTGCTCTTTGCGGGTGCCTTCCAGGGTCTGATCGTATTGCTGCTGGGCGCGTTCAACCGTGGCTTGGGCGCGCTTCAAATTGGTATCCGCCTGGTCGCGGGCCTGCTGCGAGCCGACCTGCTGACGGTAGAGGGAGTCGGCGCGCTGGAAGTCGAGTTGCTTCTGGGCGAGGTCGGCCTTGGCGTCGTCGAGCGTATGCTTCGCCACCTCGATTTCCTGCGGGCGGCTGCCGGCCAGGCCGAGATCCAGCAGCTTGCGTTGCACGCCGGCGTTGGCTTCGTCGAGGGCGACCTGCTGGCGGTAGTCGGCGTTGTCTAGTTGCGCCAGCAAGGCGCCTTGCTCCACCCACTGTCCTTCTTCAATCGGAAGCTCCACGATGCGTCCCGGCACTTTGAAGCCGACGATGCTTTCGTGGGCCTCGATGTTGCCGGAGAGTTTTAAGGTGTTTGGGTCCGCCGCCTTCGCCGTCGATTCGTGACGCTCATAATAGTAGGCGCCTGCTGCGGCCACCGCGATCAGCAGGAAAATTGCAAGTTTGCGTTTCATGACTGCGACTCCTGGCTTGCGCAGATTCCCACCCAGAAAATCTCAAATGTGGTCTCCAGCCGCTTGTTCAGGCTGGCGGGCGGGTGCAAGCTCCAAAAAAATACGGTTCCGAGGATCGATTGCTGGAACGTCCGGGCCATTTCTTCAGGACTGAGATCGCGGCGGATTTCCCCGCGCTCCTGCCCCATCTTTAGAACCTCGCCCAGGATGCTGCGGCCGCGGTCCATGGCTTGCACCAGCATGGCGCCAACCGGCTCGCTGGAGAACAGAGTTGCCAGCAGGCCGCGGGCCAGCAACTGGCTGCGCCCCGGCTCTTCGACAATGCGCAGCATGAACTGGCGCAGCAACTCACGGATGGGCAGTTTGCCAGCCCGGGCGGCGGCGCGTGCCTCCTCCACCTTGCCGAGTTGGACCTCGTGCAGCACGCCCAGCACGTGCTCCTTGCTGGGGAAATAATTAAAGAAAGTGCCTTTGCCGACGTCGGCCGCTTCGGTGATGTCTTCCACCGTGGTGTTGAAAAAGCCGCGTTCGGCGAAGAGCTTCATGGCGGCGCGAAAGATGCGCTGGCGAGTCTCGGAGCGCTTGCGCTCCCGCCGGCCGGGAAGCCCGCTGCCAGAGCGATGATTTCGGGATGCAGTTGCGAGTTTCATATAAGACCTGCAGTCAATATTGACTAACAGTCAATATTGAAAACATAGTCCAATATTGGAGTCAAGCAAAATTTTGGAAGACAGTTATTCCGCCGGCAAGCAAGATCCTCCGCCCGCGACGGATCAGGATGACGCCTCTACGAAGTTTGGACGCTTACGGGAACAGCTGATAGGTTGCGGGCGGGGACTCTGCGGCCTCAGCCGAGGTCGCAGAGTGACGCGGGGGAAGAGTCCTGCAGTCGGGGAGGGCCCACAATTCGTGGAAACGTAATAAGAGCCCCGAGGTGGTGTTAAGCTCATTCCTCTCGGCCAGTAGCTCGCTTTAGACCCTCGCCGACCTGTCTCGTGGCTTCCCTTGCGGGGCTGCTACGAGCGATCTAGGCTCGGGCTCCGGGCTCACCGCCAACCGGACAAACCAGCCTAACGCCTCGGGACTCTATCTTGCCTTCGACAAATCTTCTTGTTCGCCTCGACCAGCGCTTTGCTATAGACCCTCACCTGCCTTCCCTCCTTGCATCTTGCGATGTGGAGGTTGACTCGGCTTGAGCCCCGGACGCCGCACCAACCGGGAAAACTTCAGAAGCTGTCAAAGAACGAGTGTCTTTTTACTCTTCCTATTTTTACAGTCAATGAAAAACAGCTGGTTGTATCTGCTTTGCCTGCAAGCAAGTGCAAGCCGTCCACAGGCCTCTGAACCAAATGTGGTGCAGGTGCGCCGTCAAGGGCTGGCAGAGCGGGGCAGAGGCAGCACGTTTTTCTCAGAAATCCTGCGATGAGAGATGGAAACGTGTGCGCCCAGGCCAGCACTGCCCCGGTTGTGGATATCGCGTACATGCCTTGCTGGAAGCGGGTTTGATGAGGCGTGGGAGACATCTCTACACAGCGTCGGCGACAAACAGGTAGAATTCCGGATTCCGGCACAAGGAGCGCCATCGTGGGGCATTGGCTGCTGATCCTCGCATTCGCGGCGTCGGCCGCTGGACCGCCGGCCGGCACGGACGCTGAACAGCGCGCGGCGCGCTACTTTGATTCCATCCGCCAGAGGCCACCGCTTCTGTTGGCATTTTTGCAGGAGATGCCCAAGGGCGGCGACCTGCACAACCACCTGCTGGGGGCGATATACGCCGAGAGCTGGATCGACTTCGCCGCCCAGGACGGCCTGTGTGTCGACCGCACCACCTCGGTGCTCCTGGCGCCTCCCTGCGATGCCTCCTGCGATCGGTACACCAGCAAACCGGCGGTACGTTGCGCCTACGGAGACCAACTGCTCTACAACTCCATGATCGATGCCTGGTCCATGCGCAACTGGACGCCGGAAGAAGGTTCAGGACACGACCATTTCTTTGCCGCCTTCGACAAATTCTCCCTGGCTTCGCACAATCACGCCGGGGATGAGATCGCCGAAGCGGCGGCACGGGCGGCTGCGGACCACCTGCAATACCTGGAAATTATGCACACCGCCGATGGCTCGCAGTCTGCGAACCTGGGCGCGAAGATCGGTTGGGATGATGATCTTGCCAGGCTGCGGGACAAGCTGCTGGCTGCCGGCCTGAAGCAAGTTGTCACCGCCACCCGCCGGCAACTGGATGCCGACGAAGCGAAGATGCGATCTGATCTCAAGTGCGGCACGCCGGAAGCGGATCCCGGCTGCGGCGTCACCGTCCGCTATCTCTACCAGGTGCTGCGCGGGCTGCCGCGGGAACAGGTGTTTGCGCAAATCGTGCTTGGATTCGAGCTGGCGCAGGCCGATCCCCGCTTTGTCGGACTCAACCTGGTGATGCCGGAAGACTGGTACGTGCCCATGCACGATTTCCGTCTCCACATGAGGATGCTCGATTATTTGCACGGCCTTTATCCCAAGGTGCACATCAGCCTGCATGCCGGAGAACTCGCCATGGGGCTGGTGCCGCCGGAAGGCTTGCGCTTTCATATTCGCGAGTCGGTGGAGCTTGGCCATGCCGAGCGTGTTGGGCATGGCGTGTCCGTGATGAGCGAGCGCGATGCCACAGGCCTGCTGCGGGAGATGGCACAGCGCGATGTGCTGGTCGAAATCTGCCTGACGTCCAATGATTCGATCCTGGGAGTGCGCGGGGCCGATCACCCCTTCTCCGTCTACCGCAAGTATGGCGTTCCCGTCGCGCTGGCGAGCGACGACGAAGGGGTGTCGCGCTCGGATATGACCCACGAGTATGCCCGCGCAGTGGAGAGCTACGACCTGTCTTACGCCGATCTCAAGCAGATGGCGCGGCAAAGCCTGGAGCACAGTTTTGTTCCCGGGGCCAGCTTGTGGAGCGCTATTGGGACGTTTCGCCGCCTGAATGCCTGCGCCGGCGACAAGGCCGGGACTGCGGCACTTTCAACCGCCTGCCGCAAATTTCTCGACGCCAACGAGCGGGCGCGGCTGCAGTGGAAATTGGAAGAAGAGTTTGCGAGGTTCGAGCGGCAGTTCTGAGGGATACGGGTATCAGGTCTCCGGTTTCAGACCTTGCGAGCTTCAGCATCATGCTGGTTAAATCAAAGCGCGTTGAACCTTGACTATCGGGCCCTGTCACCTGAGACCTGATACCCGAGACCTCCTTCTATATGGCCGACGAATTTAATCGCGCCGAATCCGCGGCACAATTCCTGCTTTCGCAGACTCCTTTGCGCCCGCGGGTCGGGCTGGTGCTGGGGTCAGGGCTGGGCGCTTTTGCGGACGAACTCTCCGACGCCACGCGCATCCCTTTCGCACAGATTCCGTCGTTTCCGCGCTCGACTGCGGTGGGGCACGCCGGGAACATGGTCATCGGCAAGGCCGATGGCATTTCTGTGGCAGCGATGCAGGGGCGGGTACATCTTTACGAAGGCTATTCGCCGCAGGAGGTCGCTTTTCCGACGCGCGTGCTGGGACGCATGGGCATCCGGGCGCTGATCCTCACCAACGCCGCCGGAGGCATCAATCTCGAATACAAGCAAGGCGCGCTGGTGATTGTCACGGACCACCTCAACCTGCAGGGGCGCAACCCGCTGGTGGGGCCGAACGAGGACCGATTGGGCGAGCGCTTCCCCGACATGACCCAGGCGTACTGGAAACCCTATCGTGACATCGCCCTCGAGGAGGCGCGCAACCTGGGCACGAACGTGTACCAGGGGGTGTATGCAGGTTTGTTGGGGCCGAACTATGAGACGCCGGCCGAGATTCGCTACCTGCGCGCCATCGGTGCCGACCTGGTGGGCATGTCCACGGTCCCCGAGGTGATTGCGGCGCGTCACATGGGAATCAAGGTGCTGGCGATTTCCTGCGTCACCAACATGGCGGCGGGAATTCTCGACAAGCCGATCCATCATCAGGAAGTGCTGGAGACCGGCGAGCGGGTGAAAGCCGATTTTACGGCACTGCTGCGGGCGGTGTTGCCGAGAATCGCGGCGGATGTGGGACGCGATTGAGCTGACTCAGTTTCTCGGCCGCTCGATGAGAATGGTGACCGGGGGCGTGATCTGGTAGGTGCCCGCAAAGCTGCCCTGGTTGACTGCCAAGCCCAGGCGTCCGCGGGAGTCAATGTAGAGCAGCGGCTTCTTGAGCCCCACATCGCTGAAAGTGCGGACAAAGGGAAGATTCATCTCGGTCTTGCCCAGGACAACACGCACATGTTGTCCCCGCCCGTAGCCCAGTTTGAGGAAGTCCTCGGCGCTGATATTGGTGATGAGATTGCCGAACGGACCGTCGGTGGCAATGACTTCGCCATGCAGCCCGCGGTCATCCAGCCTGGCGGGCGCCAGTTTCAAGCGGACCAGATCTTTGACCGGGAGTTCCGGCCCCACCTGGGTCCAGTCTTCACCGCGCGCGAGATGGGCCCCCGCGGGCGAGAAGATGTCGCGTCCGTGAAAGGTGGAGGACAGAGCGGCGCCGATCATCCAGGCGCGATTGGTGATCTCACGCGCGGCCTCAATCCCGTCGCGATCCTGCACCAGAGTTAGAAGGCCGTTGTCGGGCAGGACAAAATACTGCCCGCGATGGGACTTGGCGATGATCGCTTTGCGACTACTGCCGACCGTAGGGTCAACCACCACAACAAACACAGTCCCCGCCGGGTAGTAGGCCGTAGCGCCATACAGGAAGCGGGCCCCGTCGAGAATGGAGAACGGCGTGACCTGGTGGGTGAGATCCACGATCCGCACCTCGGGAACGATCGAATACATGACGCCTTTGCAAATGGCAACGGAGTCGTCCATGGTGCCGAAGTCAGTCATGAAAACGATGGTGGGCGGAAGGTGAGGCTGGGGTTCCTGGGCCCACGGGATCGGAGACCAGGAGGTGCTGAACACCATAACTGCCACCAGAAATGAAAGGAAGGTTCGCCGGTGTACAGTTTCATCCGACATGGCAGTGGGGCTCTGCACTAACGCCGGAATTGTAACGGAAGGGTAGCGGGATCGAAAGGAAGCGCACTGAGGTCTGGCAGCGGAGCTTTGGTTTGACGCGCGCGAGTGGCGCGCGGACCTCCACCCGCTATAATCTCCCTTTGCCAGATTCCCACTTCAATTGGAGGAGGTTGTCATGTCTCAGGCGATCCCCGACAAGTATCGTGATCTGTTCAGCAAGCGCGCCTTTGCCAGTTTGGGGACGCTGATGCCTGACGGGCGCCCGCAGGTGACGCCGGTGTGGTGCGATGTCGAGGGCGACTACGTGATCTTCAACTCCGCCAAGGGCCGGCAGAAAGACCGCAACGTGCGCCGCGATCCGCGGGTGGCACTGGCGATCGTTGATCCGGACAATCCTTACCGTTATCTGGAGATCCGCGGCCGCGTGGTGGAAATCACTGAACAGGGCGCCGATGCGCACATTGACAAGATGGCCAAGAAATACCTGGGCGTGGACAAATATCCCTACCGCCAGCCGGGAGAAGTGCGCGTGATGTACAAGATCCAGCCCGAACATACCACCATGATGGGGTAACGCCGTCCCACCGGCCGATCGAGGAGCCTTCTATTCGCACCTACAATCTCTGCCTGCTCGGCTTTGGCAATGTGAACCGGACTCTGGTCCGCTTGCTCCGGGAAAAAGAGCAGGAACTGCAGGCGCGGGAAATCGTCTGGCGCGTCACCGGAGTGGCTACACGGCGTCTGGGATGGCTGGCTGAACCCGAGGGGCTCGACCCATCTGTTCTGGAAACGGGCTCGGTGTGGAGCGGACAGTCTTGCACTGACCTCGATGAGGCGCGAGGCGGACAGGAGCGCCCGCGCTACACACTCACCAACGTCCGCGACTGGTTGCGGGCGGCGGGCGGGGATGTTTTGTTCGAGGCGACATCCCTCAATCCGCAGAGCGGCCAGCCGGCCATTGATCACATTCGCGCAGCGCTCGAATCTGGGGCGCATGCCATCACTGCGAACAAAGGTCCGATCGTGCATGCCTATGACGAACTGTGCTTGCTGGCGGCGGCGAAAGGCCGGCGGTTTCTGTTCGAATCCACGGTCATGGACGGCGCGCCTGTTTTTGCGATGTTTCGCGACAGCTTGCCGGGGGTGCATCTGCGCGGCTTTCGCGGAGTTCTGAATTCCACCACCAACGTCATTCTTAGCGGCATGGAAGAGGGACTGAGCTTCGAGGAATCGCTGGCGAAAGCCCGGCAGATCGGCGTGGCGGAAACCGACGCTAGCCAGGACATTGACGGTTGGGACGCGGCTGTAAAGGTGGCGGCGCTTGTGACGGTACTGATGGGGGCGCGAATTCGCCTGGACGAGATTGCACGTGAGGGAATCCGCGGCCTGAGCGGCGAAGCCGTGCGCGCGGCCCGCGCCCAGGGCAAGCCCTACAAGCTGGTGTGCCGGGCGCAGCGGACGGAGCGCGGGGTGACGGCCAGTGTCCGCCCCGAACAGGTGCCGCTCAGCGATCCGCTAGCCTGGGTCGCAGGAACATCGTCAATCGTGTATTTTGAGACGGACATTTTTCCCGGCCTCGCCATCACCGAGAACAATCCCGGGCTGGAAGCCACGGCGTACGGGATGCTGGCAGATTTTGTGCGGGCCGTGACGCAGTAAGACGCAGCGGTTCGCGTCTCCACCGCTTGTATTTCCTGGAACTCTTATGCTGACGACACAGAACGAAACCGCCGCCAAGCTCGACGTGGCCTGGGTCCGCGCGCAATTCCCTTCCCTGGCCCAAACCGTGAATGGCCATCCGGCTGTGTTCCTGGACGGACCCGGTGGGACCCAGGTTCCGCAGCGTGTCATTGACGCCATCAGTGACTATCTGAAGCGGTCGAATGCCAATACTTGCGGCGCCTACGCCACCAGCCGGCGCACCGACGCTATGCTGGCGCAGTCCCGGGCGGCAATGGCTGACTTCCTCAACTGTGATGCCGACGAGATCGTCTTCGGCGCCAACATGACCTCGCTGACCTTTGCCATGAGCCGCGCCATCGGCCGTGAGCTTGGCCCGGGGAACGAAATCGTGCTGACACAACTCGATCATGATGCCAATATCTCGCCCTGGCGCGCCCTCGAGGAAACCGGGGCCACGGTGCGGTTTGCGGACATCAACGAAGGGGATTGCACACTCAATCTGAACGACATGGCGCATAAGGTCAGCAGCCACACGCGCCTGGTGGCGGCGGGTTACGCCTCGAATGCGGTGGGCACCATCAACAACGTGAAGGAAATTGTGCGCCTGGCGCACGATGCCGGCGCGATGGCGTACATTGACGCCGTCCACTACGCCCCTCATGGCCCGATTGATGTGCGCGCGCTGGATTGCGATTTCCTGGTCTGCTCGACTTACAAGTTCTTCGGGCCGCACATGGGTGTGCTCTACGGCAAGCGCGAGCACCTCAAGCGCCTGCACCCTTACAAGGTACGGGCCAACACGGACGCCGTGCCGCAGCGCTGGGAGTGGGGCACGCTCAACCACGAGTGCATTGCGGGGATCGCGGCGTGCGTTGAATACCTGGCGGACCTCGGACGGCACGTGGAGCCGGCAGCGTCCACCCGGCGTGCCGCACTGCTAGCGGCTTTTCACGCCATTCAGCCCTACGAGCGCGGCTTAGCTGAACGCTTGATTCGTGGACTGCTTGCAGTCCCAGGACTGAAGGTGTACGGCATCAGCGATCCGACGCGCTTCGACCAGCGTTGTCCGACCATCGCGGTGCGCATCGCGGGCCACACGCCCCTCGAACTGGCAACGGGGCTTGGCGAGCGCGGCTTTTTCACCTGGGACGGCAACTACTACGCCTTGAACCTGACCGAGCGGCTGGACGTGGAGAAAGACGGCGGCTTCCTGCGCATCGGACTGGTGCACTACAACACGGCGGAGGAAGTGGACCGGTTGCTGGCGGCGTTGCGGGAAATTGTGGGTTAGCCGGCGGCCCAAGGAGGCATCATGAATCGCCGCACCTTCCTTTGGAAAACTGTGCAGCTGGCATGTGCGCTGCAGCTTGCTCCCCTGGGCTTCGCCGCCCGAGAGAACGACATCCCATCGTCTATCGAGACCCTCTACCGCAAGTCCCTGGTCATTGATGCTCTGGCGGGCGTCGACGCCGATAATCTCCCCCTGAAGCCGCAAACTCTACAGCAGGCGCTGGAATCCGGGGTCACGGCGTGTAACTGGACAGTGTCGCAGCCGGACTTTGAGGGAACGGTGGAGAACATCGCCTTTACTGAGGGGCTTGTCGAAAATGACTCCACGCATTGGTTGATTGTCCGGCGCTACTCCGATCTCGAACGCGCCAAGCGCGAGCAAAAGATCGGCATCATCCTCGGATTCCAGCATCCGGAGCCCATGGGAGAGGACCTGAGACGCTTTGAGACCTTCCGGCGGCTGGGCGTGCGCGTGATCCAGCTGACCTACAACAATCGTGGCCTTTTCGGCGACGGCTGCCTGGAGCCGGGCAATGCCGGCTTGAGCAAGCTGGGACTGGCGGCGGTGGCGAAGATGAATGAACTCGGCATTGCGGTGGACCTCAGCCACTGCGGGCAACGCACGACGGCGGAGGGGATCGAGGCCTCCACCAAGCCGGTGTTGATCACGCACGCCGGATGCAGTGCCATCCATCCGCATCCACGCAACAAGGACGACCGGGAGCTGCAGGCGCTGGCGGACCGCGGAGGCGTGATCGGCATCTACTTCATGCCTTACCTGGTGGCCAGTCCAACTTTTCCGGCGCGCGAGCATGTGCTGGCGCATCTCGACCACGCGCTTAAAGTCTGCGGCAGCGACCACGTGGGCATCGGCACCGACGGGGTGTTGGGTGCGTTTCCCGACACGCCCGCACAGCGCCAGGCTTTCGCCGAGGATATGGCCCGGCGCAAGAAGCTGGGAATCGCTGCGCCCGAGGAAGATCGGCCACCGTTTTCGCCGGACTTGAACACGCCTCATCGGCTGGAGATCATCGCGGCGGGACTGAGCCAGCGGGGGTACGCGTCTGAAGTGATCGAGAAGGTGCTGGGCAAGAACTTCTGTCGCGCTTTCGGGGAGATCTGGGGAAGCGCTTAGGGGGAGGAAACAGCTCCCCGGTTCATGTTCCCGGTTCTCAGCGGCGGTTACGGGCGGCGAAACTCCACCACCTCATTACCCTTTCCCATCAGCACCACAGTTGCCATATCAATGAACAACCCGTGCTCTACCACGCCAGGGGTGTCGCTGAGTTTGTGCGCCAGTGCAGGAGGATCGGGAATCCGCCCGAAGCGGCAGTCCAGGATGTGGTGCCCCTCGTCAGTGACATAGGGCTTGCCGTCGGGAGACTGGCGCAGGCTGACCTTGGCGCCAAGGGCCGCGATCTTCTTCGACACCAGGGCCTGGGCAAAGGGAATCACTTCCACTGGCAGAGGAAACGCGCCCAGTGCCGGCACTTGCTTGGAAGAATCCGTGATGACCACGAACTGACGCGCGGCCGAAGCGATGATTTTTTCCCGCAGCAGGGCGCCGCCCCCGCCCTTGATCAACTGCAGCTTGGGGTCGAATTCATCGGCGCCGTCAATGACCAAGTCGATCTGCTGGCACTCATCCAGCGTGGTTAGAGGAATTCCCAAGCTGGCCGCGAGTTCCCTGGTGCGCTCGGAAGTTGGAATGCCTACGATCTTGAGTCCCGCCTGCACGCGCTCGCCGAGAAAGCGAACCACGTGGGCCGCGGTCGAACCTGTGCCCAAGCCGACGACGTCGCCATCGTTGACAAAACCTGCGCCGACGCGAGCAGCGGCTTCCTTTTCCTTGTCGTTAGCCATAGGTTTTCCGTTCCAGCCCCGGCCCCGCATTGGGCGCGACCGCTTACTCTACCGCTTTCAGCACCAGCGCAACAACCTCCGCCATTTCGCTTGACATTACCGGGGATGGTAGGAGAATGCCATGCGCTGCCAAGTTGGGGGCTCTGGCCATCTACCTGCCCCCGAGAAGACACGCCGCTGGAAACTCGAAACGCGGCCCTGGCCAGAAGTTTCGGGAGGTGCCAATTGAAATCGCTTAAGCGTCTTATCGCGTGTGGACTCTGTTTGCTCCTCAGTCCCCTCCCCGTCTTTGGCGCCGCGCCTGATGCGCCGCAGCAGGCGGGCCAGATCAACGCCTTGATTCCCCAGGCCCAGCGCAACGGCGTGCCTACCAGGGTGAAAGACGAGGTGGACTGGAACGACCTGCTCAGGACAGAGCACAGCGGACGGTTGCGCGCCGGCCTGAGCGATGGATCGATCATCAGCCTGGGTTCGGACAGCGAAATCCGCGTGGTGCAGCACGACGCGGCCTCGCAACGCACCGAACTGGAGATGGACTTCGGCAAGATGCGCAACCGGGTGGTCAAGATCACGCGGCCCGGGGGCAAGTATGAAGTGCGGACACCCCTGGCCGTCATTGGCGTTGTCGGCACTGACTTCTATGTGGCCCACGAGAACAACCGTACTACCGTGATCTGTTACCAAGGCGCGGTGTCGGTCACACCGCTGGGCCGGGTGGCGGAAGAGAGCTCCAGCCAGTCACGCGAGAACACGCAGCAGGAGTCACAGCCTCAAATCCAACTTAGCCCCGGAGAGATGGTGGAAATCACGGCCGGCATCCTGCCCGCCCAACTGAAACCTTCGCCGACACCGGCACCCGTGCAGCGGGCGAGCATCGAGGACACCAATCTTCCGGATGAGACTGTGCGCACGGCACACAACTCGCACTGGAAGCGCAACATCCTGATCCTCACGGGAATTGCCGCTGTGGGTACCGTCACCGGGGTTGCAGTGTCCCGGGGGAACCCCGGACCGCCGTTGCCGCCGGATTGTGGATGCGGGAAGTAGGGGAGCCACGAAAGACGGGGGAGCGGCAGAACGCGCTCACCCGGTGATCATTTTTCCTAGGATCTCTTTCAGGATTTTCGCGCCCACCGTGGCAGTGAGTTGAGACACATCCTGCCGGGGGTTGTACTCCACGATGTCAGCTCCGACGATGGTGCCCGTGATGGCGTGCAGGTGCGAGATTGCTTCCCGCACCGACATTCCTCCCGGCTCTCGGTGGGAGATGCCCGGAGCAAAGGCAGGATCGAGCACGTCCATGTCGAAAGAGATATAGGCCGGCCCCTTGATCTCTGCCAGGCGGTCGAGCGCCGGCAAATCCTCCATGCCGATCACTTCCACGCCGAAGCGGTCCGCCTGTTGTCGCTGATGGCCGTTCATGGTGCGAATCCCAATCTGCACCAGGCGCTTCGCCAGCTTCTCTTCCATGATCCGGGCAAAGGGGCAGGCGTGCGAGTGACGATTGCCCTGGAACTCGTCATATAAATCGGGATGGGCGTCGAAGTGAACGAGAGTGAGATTTTTGAAGCGGGGGCCGAATGCGCGCAGAATCGGATAGGTGATCGAGTGATCGCCGCCCAGGCAAACCGGACGGTGACCGCTGTCCAGCAGATCTCCCACGGCGCGCTCAATCTGAACGAAGACGTCGCCCGCATCGAACCGCAAGTCACCGGCGTCGTTGAAAGCTCCATTCCTTCCGAGATCGACCCCGGTTTCAGCCCACAAGTTCGATGCGTCGCAGTGAAACGCCTCGCGGATCAGGCGCGGCGCGCCCGCCGCGCCAGACAGGTAAGACGAGTTGGCATCGAAGGGAATTCCCAACAGGGCTGGGGCTGCGGACGAGGCTGGTTTCGCGGTCCGATTCGGCATGGCAGTCGATTGTTAATGGTGAAGCACGCGTTGGCAATCGAAAATCGCGGGTGAATCTGCTGCGTTCCGCCCCTCATCCATTATCCTAGTAGCTGCCAATGGCCAGCCGCCCAAAGACTATCGCAGCAGAAGCCGCCGAAGCTCCCGATCCGGAACGCGAAAGCGTATTCGACGCGTTTCGCCGCTGGGGGTATCTCGAATCGGACCTGGATCCCCTCGGCTTCCTGCATCCGCTGAAGCATCCCGAGTTGCAGATCGCAGGCGAACTGGCGCGCGAGGCCCGCCGCGTATACTGCGGCACCGTAGGCGTGGAGTTCATGCACATCGCCGATCCCGCGCGTCGGCGCTGGATTCAGGAGCGCATGGAGGGTGAGTCAACCGAGGTTGATCAGCAGCGCGTGCTCGACCAACTGATCCGCGCTGACGTGTTCGAGCAGGTGCTGCAGCAGCGTTATCTCGGGACCAAGCGTTTTTCCCTTGAGGGCGTGACCGCGCTGCTGCCGCTGGTGGATGAGATTCTGGAAGCCGCCGGTGAGCGTGGAGCGGTCGAGTTAGTGATGGGGATGAGCCATCGCGGGCGGCTGAACGTGATTGTGCACGTCGCGCGGCGTCCGGCGGAGGAGGTGTTTGCCGGGTTTGAAGATGTTGATCCGCGCAGCGTCCTCGGCGGAGGGGACGTCAAGTATCACATGGGCGCGACGGGGGAGTATAAGACCCGCGGCGGCGCGAAGATTCACATCCACCTGGTGTCGAATCCCAGCCACCTTGAAGCCGTGGATCCGGTGACCGTGGGCCGCACCAAGGCCAAGCAGGACCGTGCCGGCAACGGCGGTATGCAGAAATACCTTCCTCTGCTGGTTCACGGCGACGGGGCCTTCGCGGGTCAGGGCATCTTCGCGGAAACCCTCAACTACGCCGATTTGCCGGGCTACAGCGTGGGCGGCACGGTGCACGTCATCGTCAACAATCTGCTCGGATTCACCACGCTGCACAAAGAACTGCACTCCTCGCGTTTCGCGGCCGAGCTGGCGCGACGCCAGGCCATTCCCATTTTTCACGTCAATGGCGAAGACGTAGATGCGGTGGTGCGCGTGGGCCGCATGGCGCTGGACTACCGCCACACCTTCGGCAGCGACGTGGTCATTGACATGATCGGCTACCGCCGCCACGGGCACAGCGAGGTGGACGATCCCACGGTCACGCAGCCGCTGCTCTACAAGGCGATCAAAGATCATCCGCCGTTGTGGGAGATCTACGCCGAGGACATTGACGCAGAAAACGTCGAGGCCCGCGCGCAGGAGATCAGGGCCGAGTTTGAGGCCGCACAGAAGAAAGCCGGAAGCATCACCAAGAAACCCACCCTGCGCGACTTGCCCAAGTACTGGGACCACTACACTGGCGGGAGATACAAACCGGAATACGAAGTTGACACCGGCCTCTCCGAGGATGACCTGCACGAGCTCACCGAACGGCTCACCTCGTATCCCGACGGCTTCCACATTCATCCCAAGGTAAAGAAGTTGCTGGAGCAGCGCGCGGAGATGGGCGCGGGCAAGCGTCCGGTGGACTACGGCATGGCGGAGGCTTTGGCCTTCGGCAGCCTGGTAAAAGCGGGCGTGCCAGTACGGCTCAGCGGCCAGGACAGCCGTCGCGGGACCTTCAATCAGCGGCACTCGGTTCTACTCGACATCGAAACCGAGCAGGAATATGTACCGCTGCAGCACATCGCTGAAGGCCAGGCGCGCTGCGACATCCTGAATTCGACCCTGTCAGAAGCCGGCGTGCTGGGATTCGAATACGGCTACAGCCGGGATTATCCGGAAGCACTGGTGCTGTGGGAGGCGCAGTTCGGGGACTTCGTCAACGTTGCCCAGGCGGTCATTGACCAGTTCATCAGCGCCGGAGAAGACAAATGGGGATTGCTCTCGGGAGTGGTCCTCCTGCTGCCGCACGGGTATGAAGGGCAGGGGCCGGAGCACTCCAGCGCGCGCATCGAGCGCTTCCTGCAACTGGCGGCGCGCGACAATTTCCAGATCTGCCAGCCGTCGAATGCGGCGCAGTATTTCCACCTGCTGCGGCGGCAGGCGCTGCGCACTTGGCGGAAGCCGCTGGTTGTGTTCACGCCAAAGAGCATGCTGCGACATCCGGATGCGTCGTCGCCCATCGAGGATTTCGCGCACAAGCGCTTCGTGCCGGTATTGGCCGATGGGGAAGTCGAGGACGCGAGGCGCATCCTGCTCTGCACGGGAAAGATCGGTCATGAGTTGCGGGGCGAGCGGAAGAAGCGGAAAGACAGCTCGACCGCCATTGTTTTCCTGGATCAGCTCTATCCCTTCCCTGAGGAGGAGTTGGCGGCGGCGATTGGGCAGCACCCTTCCGCGCGAGAAATCGTGTGGGTCCAGGAGGAGCCGGCCAATATGGGAGCTCTGTCGTATGTGTTGCCGCGGCTGCGGCGCGTGTCCGGCGAGCGTCCGGTGACCTCGGTGAAGCGCTCGGCCAGCGCCAGTCCGGCCACAGGCTCAGCGAAGGCGCACGAGGTCGAGCAAAAAACCCTGATGACGCTGGCCTTCAGCACCAAGACCTAGTTTTCATCTCCTTGCTCGCACATGCAGTCTGGTGGCCGGCGGGACGCCGGCGCTACGGCTTTGGGGTTGGCCTCTCGGTAGGTGGATTGCTCCCCGGTCCGGGCAGGGGCGCTTTGCCTCTTCCCGCCGCCTCGCCTTGCAATAGGGCTTCCAAGCTGGCATACGCGTAAATAGTCGGGGCATGGTTCTGCATCAGTCCTCCGGTATCGGCAGTCGGCCCGTAGTTGCTGTGCAGGTCGCGGCCCAGCATGCGCAGCATGGCCATCTGCTGGCCGCGGTGGTGCGAGGTATGGGTCAGACGCCGGGTCATCACCCAAGCCCGCGGGCGGCGCACGTCGAAGAAGGTAACCGGCTCTTCCCACCACGCTTCATCCTTCTTGCGCAGCTCGGCCAGCCTTTTGCCGCTGTCTTCCGCATAGCGTTTTATGAATTCCATGCGGGTCTCTGGTTTGGGTAACGGAGGCGCGCCCACGTCAATGCCGAGCATATTGCGAAACCACAGGTCTTCGCTTACGCACTGATGCACCATCTGCTCGTGGACGCTGCGCCCGCGCGGATCTCGGGGATTGGGGCGGACGGGAAGATCGGCGTCTTTGAATTCGCTCCAGACGCTGACCACCTTGACGCGTTCGGTCTCGTAGGTTTGGACGAGAAAATCGTATTTCATGGGATTGATTCCTCCGGACACTCGGCGCGTCGGAACACGCGGGCAAAATGATACCCTAGCCTTCCGCACCCGCACCTATGCCGCGCCAACGCACTGACCAACTCCGGGTGGCTATTGATACCGGCGGCACCTTCACCGATTGTGTGTGGGTGGAGGACGGCGAGGTTCGCATGCTCAAAGTGTTCTCCACCCCGGCGGATCCGTCGCAGGCGATCGTTGAGGCCCTGGGCAGGATCGGGCGGCGTGCCCGGCTGACGCTGCTGCACGGCACCACGGTGGGAACCAACACGCTGCTGCAGCGCAAGGGCGCCCGCGTAGCGCTGGTCACCACCGCAGGGTTTGAGGACGCCATCGAGATCGGGCGGCAGGCGCGTCCCAAACTTTACGATTTTTTCTTTGACCGGGTGGAACCGCTGGTACCCGCCGATCTGCGCTTCGGCGTACGGGAGCGCGTGGACTGCGACGGCAAGGTGCTGGAATCTCCTTCGGCCGAAGAGTTGAGCGCGCTGGTGGAGAAGGTTCGCGCGGCCAGGCCGGAGGCCGTCGCCATTTCCCTGCTGTTTTCGTTTGCCAATCCAGACCACGAACGGACACTTTCTGTCGCGCTGGAAACACTGGCGGTGCCGCTCTCCGTCTCGCATCAGATTCTCCCCGAGTTTCGCGAGTACGAGCGCACCAGCACGGTGGTGATGAATGCCTACCTTCAGCCGGTGGTGCAGAGATACCTGGAGAGGCTGGAGCGGCGGACCGAGGAATGGCTGGAGCGCGGCGTGGAGAAAAAGACAAGGCGTGCGCCTCGACAGAATGAGTCGGCACGTATCTTCGTCATGCAATCCAGTGGCGGCATTACGGCGCTGGCCTCTGCCGCGCGCGAGCCGGTACGGACGGTGCTCTCCGGGCCCGCGGGTGGAGTGGTCGGGGCGGCGGCCATGGCCCGGCGCAGCGGGTTTGAGCGCATCATCTCTTTTGATATGGGCGGCACCTCCACCGATGTGGCGCTGATTGACCATGAGATTCGCGCCGGCAGCCAGGCTGAGATTGCGGGGCTGCCCGTGGGTGTGCCCATGCTCGACATCCACACCGTGGGCGCCGGAGGCGGTTCGATTGCGCGCTTCGATGCGGCCGGCGCGCTGCGCGTCGGACCGGAGTCGGCAGGGGCCGATCCCGGCCCCATCTGCTACGGTCGCGGCACACAGCCGACGGTGACTGACGCTAACCTGCTGCTGGGTCGCCTGCAGGCGCAGCGCTTTCTGGGCGGCGAGTTCACATTGGATCTGGAGCGCACGCGGCGGCTCGTGGGCGAGTGGCTGAAGCAGCAGCGGTCCACACTTACGATCGAGAAGTTCGCTGCGGGAGTGATCCGGGTGGTGAACGCCACCATGGAAAAGGCGATCCGCGTGGTGTCCATCGAGCGCGGCTATGACGCGCGCGAATTTGCGCTGGCGGCGTTCGGCGGCGCGGGCGGGTTGCACGCGTGCGAACTCGCGGAGGCGCTCGGCATTCCGCGGGTGGTCGTACCGGCATTGCCAGGCGCGCTGTCAGCTTTCGGAATCCTCGTCAGCGACGTGGTGAAAGACTACTCACGCACCGTGCTGCGGCGGATATCAGACAAGGTTCCCACCGAGCGATTGGAAAAAGAGTTTGCAGAGTTGCGCCGCTCTGCGGAGAAAAATCTCCGCGACGAAGACTGGCGGGGCACGATTCGCTATCAGCACAGCGTGGACATGCGCTACCGCGGTCAGGGATATGAGCTGAATATTCCCTACGGCCGCCGCCTAATCGAGAATTTCGGCCGTGAGCATCAGCGGCGCTATGGTTACAGCTATCCACAGCGCGAACTGGAGTTGGTCACGCTGCGGCTGCGGGCCGTCATCCAATCGCCGACTCACGCCGGGGCGCGGTTGGCCCACCGCACCGGTCACCCACAACGTCGTGAAATGCCGGAACGGACGCCCGTATTCTTCGGCGGCAAACGTGTCCCCACCGCGATCTACTCCCGCGACCGGCTGATAACCGGCAAGAAGTATTCGGGGCCGGCGGTGGTCACCGAGTACAGCGCAACAACGTTCGTTCCGCCCGGACGGCGCTTTGGGCTCGACCGAGCGGGCAACCTGGTAATCGAGACCCGGTAGATATTCGCCTATCTCTGCCGCTCCATCCTGTGCCAGTTCTGGGTGGAACCGACATTGGGATCGAAGTTGGCGCTGTCGCTGATCACGTAATCGATTCCATTTGTCCAGGCGCTGTCGTAGCCCGTAGGAAGTTCGACATTGTAGTGATTGACCGGGTCGCTGTAGGTCTCCAGTCCGCGCAGCGCCTGGGTGTAGTTGTCGAACATGCGGTCATAGGCCGCATTCCGCCTCTGATAGCCCTCGTAGATCATGTCGCTGATCTCTTCCTGGGTGCGGTGAATCTGCTGCATGCGATTGAAGATCGCCTGCTGCTGGCGCAGTTGCTCGCGGATGATAGTGGCCATCAGGCGGGTCAGTTCCACCGTGTAGCGCGGGTTCTCCTGGCGGGTGGCGATGACGATCTTGTAGGCAGCGGCTTTCTGGTCGAATTCTTCGGCCGGGGCGCGGAAGCTGAGGACCGCCGGGCTCCAGCTGACCGACTGGATCTGTCCTCCGTACAGGCTCATGGTCGTGGATATGAAGTAGTCCACGGTGGCGGTGACATCTTCGATCATCTTCCGGCCGCCCTGCATGTATTCGAACCTCACCCGGGCAGCGTCGGCGCGCAGTTCAAAGGGAAACTGAAAGGGCGAGATCTGCCCGAAGATGTTCATCATGAACTGGTTGATCTCCAACGCGTGGCGGGCGAGGTCGGGCAACGCTTGGGTGTCCACGATCTTCACGTTGGCGGCATCCGGGCGAACCTGGGCCATGTAGAAATTCTTGAGAAAGGCCTCCGCCTGCATGGGCTGCATGATGGTGGAACCGCTCTGGGCAAATGACTGCTGCATCATGGGGTCGGGCGACCAGTACATGTTCGGTGCGGGAAAGGACTCAATCACTCCGCGGCCGTCAGAGCTGGTGACGGTGTAGTGGGTGCGGGCCTCGGGAGGAAACTTGCCGAAGTTCCAGGAGATGCCTCCGGCGAAGCTCCAGTCCTTGGGCACGAGCATGCGGAAAGCTTCAAAGCCCAAGCCCTGCTGATCCACCACCACCTGCTGGCGCAGAATCAGCTGATGTTGGCCGGCGGTCTTGGGCTCCGGGCTGGCGGTGCAGGCGGCCCCCAGCAGAACGGCCAGGAGCAGGCAAGAAAAAGAACGAGAACGGCACATGGTGACCCTCCGGACTTCTGGATACATTCTGCGCCCGGATCGCAGGTTCAGCCGTGAAAGTAGGTTCTCTCGGTTCGTCTCGGTGCTTCCCGAAATGGGGCCGCACCAAAAGGGGAAGACATCTTGCGGTTCCGCAAGCACGCTGGGAGCCCGGCTCCCAAGCCCCCGGGGTTAGCGGCCGGAGACTGCCCGGTTTCCCCACATTAGGCACCCGGCAGTAGCGACCGCTACAATAGCGCTGTGAAACCGAGCATATTTGTTGTGGAAGACGATCCCGATATCTCCCGCTTGGTGCGGCATCATCTGGAGGGCGCGGGGTTCGTGGTCAAGGTGTTTCCCACCGGAAACACGGTGATCGCCGAGTCAGAACGGCAAAAGCCAGCACTATTCCTCCTTGACATCATGGTGCCGGGGAAGGATGGGCTGGAGCTGTGCCGACAGATCCGCCAGACCCAATCGCTGGCGCCGACCCCGGTGATTTTTCTGACCGCCAAGAGCGGCGAGGCGGACCGCATATTGGGGCTGGAACTGGGAGGGGATGACTACATCCCGAAGCCCTTCAGTCCGCGGGAATTGGTGGCCAGGGTGAAAGCGGTGCTGCGGCGGTTCGAGCGGCCGCTGTCGCAATCCCCCGTCCATGTGGGGGAGATTGAGATCGATCCTGGAGCGATGACGCTTACGGTCCGGGGCAAGCTCATCACCACCACCGCGACCGAGTTTCGCCTGCTCGAGTACTTTGCGCGGCATATCGGACGAGTGTTCACGCGCGACCAGTTGCTGGATTCGGTGTGGCGCGACACGGCGTACGTCACCCCGCGGTCGGTGGACGTTTACGTGCGCCGCATCCGGGAGAAGATCGAACCCGACCCCGAGAACCCGCGATATCTGAAAACTGTGCGGGGAGCCGGTTACCGCTTCGAGGTTCCCAAGTGAGGAACCGGATCTTTTTCAAGCTGCTGGCGGGCTTTGTGGTGGTGATCGCGGCGGCCACGGTGACGCTGGACTTTGCTGTGCGCCCCGCCTGGGAGGCCTCGCTCCACCGAGAGATAGAACGCAACCTGCAGCAAAAAACGGTGATGTTCGCCAACCGTGTGAATACCGACCGCCAGCATGCGTTGCAGGATGTGGCGTCGCAGGAGGGGCAGGCGGCCGGGGCGCGGGCCACGATCATTGATGCCCAGGGCAAAGTGCTGGCGGACTCAGAAGCGGACCCGGGCTCCATGGAAAACCATGCTCACCGGCCGGAGTTTGTGGCCGCCTTGAAGGGCGAGGTGGGCATGGATACGCGGCGCAGCCACACGTTGGGGATTCCGTTCTTGTACGTGGCGGCTCCGATCGCGGGAGGCGCCGTCCGGCTGGCCTACCCGCTCTCCGACGTAGAGGCTGCCACCGCGCGTGTGCACCGCACCTTGCTGCTGGGTTCAAGCCTGGCATTCCTGGTGGCTCTGGTAGTGGCCGGGGTTGCGGCGCGATCCACGGCGCGCCGCTTGCGTCGCATCGTGCAATTCGCGGACCGAATTGCTGCCGGCGATCTGGCAGCGCGAATTGCGGAAGACTCCTGGGACGAAATCGGCCAACTGGCGGGTGCGCTGGACAAGACCGCTCACCAGCTGGAGACGAGTTTTGCGGCGTTGCAAACCAGCCAGCGCCAGCTGGAAACCCTGCTCAACAGCATGCAGGACGCGGTTATCGCCGTGGGCGCGGACCGGCGCGTACAGTGGGCCAATCAAAGCATGGACCGGCTGGTTCCGCAGCGGACCCGGCTGAATGCGCCGGTGGTGGAAACGGTGCGTGATCCGGATTTTCTGCGCGCCGTCCGAGGCGCCATTGAGACCTGCAAAGTCTGCACCACCCGGGCGGTCTCGCTTCATCCGGGTCGGACTTTTGACGTGACGGCGGCACCGATGCCCGGCGGCGGCTCGGTCGCAGTCCTGCGCGACCTCACGGAAACAGAGCGCGTGGAGAAGACGCGCCGCGACTTTATTGCCAATGTCTCTCATGAACTGCGCACGCCCCTGACCTCGATTCAGGGCTATACCGAGACATTGCTCGACAGCGCGTCGGAAAATAACCACGCGCGCGACTTTCTGGAAGTGATTCGCAAGAACGCTACTCGCATGTCCCGCTTGACCGAAGACCTGCTCACGCTGGCCCGAGTGGAATCCGGGGAACAGCGCTTCGATATGCAGCCGGTGTCGTCGGGGGAGCTTCTGCAAGAGGCGGTGCAGAGCTTCCAGGAAGTGGCCCGCAGCCAAGGGATAGAACTGCAAGTGGAGGACGCGGCACAGGCCCGGGTGAGCGCGGACCGCGACGCCATTCACCAGGTCTTTGCCAACCTCATCGACAATGCGCTGAAGTATGGAGCCTCGGGAGGGCGCATTGTCCTAGGCGCGCGCCCGTCGCCGAGCGGGGTCGAGTTTTATGTTCGTGATTTCGGCCCGGGCATTCCCTCGGAGCATCTGCCACGCCTGTTCGAACGCTTCTACCGGGTGGACAAGGCGCGCTCCCGCGAGTCCGGTGGCACCGGGCTGGGCCTGGCCATTGCCAAGCACATTGTGTTCGCTCATGGGGGCGCAATTCGCGCCGAGAGCGAGCTGAACCATGGGTCTACATTCCTGTTCACGCTTTCCCCCGTCGTTGCGGTGCCGCAGGAGCCATCGTGAGGCCAGAATCCGGCCCCGCCCCAGAAAAATTCACAGGGCTTTAACCACTCGTGGCAGAAAACAACCTATGCTTGAGTCTTGGAAGCCAATCTCAATCAGCGGAGACGAGTTAATCGAGTGCGTCCGGCACCGCTCGCCGCGTGGAGGGAGCTGCGCATGAGTACCGCCAGCCTCAAGAGTCCGGAGCCGGAGGCTGCTTATGCACACCTGGTCCGGCAGACGATTCAGGCCTGCCGGGTGGCGAAGGAGGCCGCTGCCACTGCAGCCGAAGGCATCGCGACGGGTTCTGTGCCGCTGCTGAGCACCCTGCGCGAGCGTGAGAAGGAACTCGACACGCTCGACCGCGAAATTGACGCCGGAGTCACCGATGCCATCACGCAGGTCTCCGAGGGGGAAGCCCGCGAACTGCTGGCCTGCATGAAGATCATGATCGGCGTGGAGCGCATTGGTGACCTGTTGCTCAGCTTTGCCAGCAGCGCCCAGGCGGCTGGGCCGCGCATCGATCCCCAGGACTCGCGTGACCTTACCCACATGGCCACCGTGCTGGAGAAGATGCTGAGTGATGTGGGTACTGCGTACTCCGACCGGGACGTGAAAAAAGCCGTAGAAGTATTGCGCGCCGACGCCGAAATGGACCGGTTGCGGAACCTGATCTTCCTGCGCCACATCGAAAACCCGGAAAACCTGCCGCGCCAGGCCAGCCTGCAAGTCATCTTCATGACCCAGTCGCTGGAGCGCGCCGGCGACCACGCCAAGAACCTAGCGGAAGAGGTCTGTTACTTCGTCAGCGGCCACACCATGCGCCACGTCATGATGACCTACGACAAACCCATCGAGCAGATGTTCCTGGACTGGCTGCGGGCGCGGGACGAGAAGCACTGAAAGAATCTTCCGGCGTCCGCCCAGCGGGTAAGTGGAGTCGCTTCACAACTGGTCTTGTGCTACGCACTTGTGACTTTCAGAGTGCTGTTAGCACTGAGAAGCGGGTTCTGAGTGTAAACGCGATTTATCGTCAACTGCGCAAGTCATCGTGAATGGGGATTGCCGTCGAGGAAGACAGATGCTCCCGAACAGTGTCCAAGATCTTCCTGACGGAAGGAAGCACTCCCAGAAATGCTGCGGTCCCTCCGTCCACCACTACCTTCCCGTGCACCAGAACCTTGAACTCTCCGTAGTGGCCTCGAACCATCTCTACATCTGTTTGTAGCTCACGGCGAAGCCGAGCGGCCACGCGCACGGCGTGGAGTCCCGATACTCAATAGGAGCAGTAACGAATGGCGATGCGTGCCATGTTGGACCTCCTGCTGAAGCAAAGGATAGCTCAGAACGGGGATTTGAATGCTATCGCGATATTACGTCAATTGAGTCGACGAGCGGCTCTTGACGCGGTGGCTCTTTTAGTTCCCGTCCTGAGGAGAGCCGCCAGAATCCCCGATTTGCCTGTTCACACCGCACCCCTGCCCGTGACCCCCGTCACTGCGCTCTGCGACAAAGCAATTCATCGTGGTAGCTGGATGACTCAGTCATTGGCATTCCCGTACGCCCTATCGGCCACGAGCTGTAAGTTATTGGGATTGTGGACCTTCCAGGGTGCAAGGGAGGTGGTCGGCGGATTGGTGTTGGCCGCTCTGGGGGTGGCACTCGTGGTCTGGCAACTACGTCGCAATGCGTTGCGCAAGCTAGCGGCAGAGCTCAAGAGCTCCCAGGAAGCCGCCCACCAGTTGGAGCATGAGCGCGACGTGGCGCAGGAAGAGGTTTTCCGGCGGCTGTATGAAGAGCGCGAATTGAACAAAGAGAAGGTGCAATTTCAGGCGCAACTGGCAGAGTACGAAAAGTATGCCGCGCTCGCCCGGCTGGCGTTGGGCGCAGCCCACGAGATCAACAACCCGTTGCTCGGAATTCTTTCGCACCTCGAACTGGAACTGAAAGCCGCCGCCAATCCCGAGCAACGCACGGAGATCGAGCAATGCATTGCCGGAGCCAAGCGCATTTCGGCGACTCTGCACGGGTTGGTGAACTACGCGCGTCCAGGGCCGCTGGTGCTCAGCAGGATCAGCCTGCATCGGCTCGTCGGGGACACCTTCGGCTTCCTCGAAGGCCAGCCCATGCTGCGGGACAAGCAATTGGAGAACCAGGTGCCCGTGGACCTGCCGCCCATCCGGGCCGACGCCAACCAGCTCTCGCAAGTGCTGATGAACTTGCTGCTCAATGCGGCCGAAGCCACTCCGGAAGGCGGTCGAATCACGATCTCCGCCAACAAGCTCACCTATGTGGATAGCATTGAGATCCGGGTGAGTGACACGGGTTGCGGGATACCGCCGGACATCCTGCCGCACGTGTTCGAGCCCTTTTTTACGACCAAGCGGGGAAAGGGGACCGGCCTGGGGCTGAGCATCAGCCAGGCCTACGTGCGCAGCCATAGCGGCGAGATCCGCGCCGACAGCGTGGTGAACCACGGAACCACTATTACGATCACCTTGCCGATCCGGCAGGAAGAGGCGGAAGAGGTTGTGAGTGAGGAGTCGCAGGTAGTGATGTGAAAGCGGCTGGCTGGTGTCGAGGCTATATATGTCCTACTCAGTGCTCGTAGTCGATGATGAAGAGTTGACCTTGCGCACGATTTCGCGCGGACTGCGGCAGGAGGGATTTGATGTGCTCACCGCCGCTACGGGCGAGGATGCGCTCAAGATCTTCCACGAAGAGAAGCCTGACCTGACGCTGCTCGACATTGTGTTGCCGGGCATGGACGGAGTCGAGGTCTTGCGTCAGATCAAGCAGGGCAACTCGGCGGCGATCGTGATCATGATGAGCGCCTATCACCTGGTGGACCGCGCAGTGGAAGCGATGAAGTTGGGGGCCTACGACTATCTGGTGAAGCCTTTCCACCTCGACGACCTGATCGCCACCATGCATCGCGCAACCGAGATGCTGGCCCTGCGGGTGCGGGTGCGGGACACGGTGGAAACGGCAAAAGGGCGGTATGACTTTGGCCGGGTGGTCACGCAAAATGCCAACACCATCAAGATGCTGGAAGTGGCGCGCAAAGCCGCAGAGGCGGACCACACTACGATCCTGATCCAAGGCGAGAGCGGAACGGGGAAGGGAGTGCTGGCCAAAGCCATCCACTATGCGAGCCCGCGGGCTGCGCAGCCGATGCTGGAGCTCAATTGCGCGGCTTTGCCGGACACCTTGCTGGAGAGCGAGCTGTTCGGCTACGAGCCGGGCGCGTTTACCGATGCCCGCCGGCGCAAGGAAGGCTTGCTGGAGCGGGCAAACGGTGGCACGTTGTTTCTCGACGAGATCGGCAACATGTCGGCCAGCGTGCAGGCCAAGCTGCTGCGTGTGCTGGAAGAAGGGACCTTTATCCGGCTGGGGGGCACGCGGGTCATCAAGGTCGATGTCCGGCTGATCGCCGCGACCAATGTGAACCTCAAGGAAGCAGTTGCGGGCGGACACTTCCGCGAAGACCTCTATTACCGTTTGAATGTGGTACCGCTCTACATTCCTCCGCTACGCGAGCGCAAGCAAGACGTTCTGCCGCTGGCGCTGGAGATGCTGCAACACTTCAACCGGGAATTAAACAAGAAGTTCACCGGGTTCACTGCCGCGGCCGCTGATCTGCTGCAGCAATACTCGTGGCCGGGCAACATCCGCGAACTGAAGAATGTGATTGAGCGGACCATGATTCTGGCTCCCGAAGGAGACATTGACGCGGCGTATCTTCCCGAAGAAATTCGGGAGCATCCGCTGGAGATGAAGAGCGAGGCAGCCGAAACGGCGGAGATCCCTGGCAATGGACACCGGTTTGCCAGCCTGCGGGAGATGGAAGACGACTACATCGAGCAGGTGCTGGCCGCTACGGGACACAACAAGACCCAGGCCTGCCGCATTCTTGGGATTCATCCCACGTCTTTGCTCCGACGGTTAAAGAAGGAAAAAACAACTCAGTAGCGAGTAGCGAGTACCGAGAAAGGCAAAATCTGCCGGTACTCGGTACAGGCAAGTGACCTAAGCCCCATCCCTGTTGGATACCCGACCCAACGGGAGATTCCCCTGACATCATCTAAACTAGCAGGAAAAGGATGAGGCTATTTTTCACAGTGCTGCTGCTTGCCCTGCTGGTTGTGGGGGGCTGGCTGGCGTGGGCGCTTTGGTTGCCAGTTACGCCGGCTGGACAGAAGTTTGTCATGCTGCACCCCGGCTATTCGACGCGGCGGATTGCCAGCGAGTTGCAGGCGGCGGGAGTGATTCGCAGTGCCGGTGCTTTTGTTCTGTGGCATCACCTTCATCACAAACACTCGCTGAAGGCGGGGGAATATCTCTTCGAGAAGCCGGCGACGGCGCTCGACGTCCACGAGCGGCTGGCGCGCGGCGACATTTATGTGCACACAGTGGTGATTCCTGAGGGTTACACCATGTTCGACATCGCCCAGGCCATCCAGGACGCGGGCCTGGGGTCGGGCCAGGAATTCCTGAATGTCGCGATGTCTGACACCGGGCTGATCGCGGACCTGGCGCCCGAGGCCAAGACGCTGGAGGGTTATCTGTTTCCGGACACTTACGAGTTCACCCGTACCCAAAGTATGCAGGACATGGCGGCGGCCATGGTGAAGCGGTTCCGCGAAGTGGCCCGCGAGGTGGGATTGAACGGGAACACGGAGGAGACGGTAACACTGGCGTCGATCATCGAGAAAGAAACCGCGGCGCCCGAGGAGCGCGCGCTGGTCGCCAGCGTGTACTACAACCGGCTGGCCAAGAACATTGCGCTGCAAGCCGATCCCAGCGTTATATACGCGGAACTACTGCGGGGCACCTATGGCGGGGAGTTGCACCATGCCGACTTAAGGGTTGATTCCGCCTACAACACCTACCGGCACGTGGGACTTCCACCCGGCCCAATCGGCAACCCCGGGAAAACCTCGCTGGAAGCAGCCCTGCATCCGGCGGAGACGGATTACTATTATTTTGTGAGCGACGGCAACGGCCATCACCGCTTTGCTGAGTCGCTGGAAGCGCACAATCGGAACGTGGCCAAGCTGCGCAAGACCCTGCAGCAGCGCTGAGCAGCATACGCACGCCTACCTTGACCGCGGCCTCCGACAAACGGCAAGGAGACCGCCACCTTGCTATCCTGACCCGGGAACCCGCCAACCGTTGGCGGTATACTCTGTTGGGGAGTACGGACTGGTTCAGGGAATCCAAACTGACTTCATGCGGGCCGTTTTTCGATACCGGGCCTTTTTAGTTGTGCTGCTGGCGCTGCCTCTGACCGGCTGTTTGTTCCGCTCGCGCAAGGTCGAGCGCACCGTGAGCACGGCCCCGCTGGAGTCGGCGACCCAGCAGCAGTTGATTGAGTACATCAACACCCAGGCGGCCAAGCTGCACTCCATGCAGGCGACGGTGGACATTGACACCTCGGTAGGCGGGGTCAAGAAAGGCAAGATCATCGATTATCAGCAGATCCGCGGCTATGTGCTGGCGCGCAAGCCGGCCATGCTGCGCATGATTGGGCTGCTGCCGATCGTCCGCAACCGGGCGTTCGACATGGTAAGTGACGGCCAGGACTTCAAGTTGTGGATTCCTCCCAAGAACCGCTTCATCGTCGGCCGTAATGATGCGCCGACGCCCAACAGCCAGCGGCCTCTGGAGAACATCCGGCCGCAGCAGATCTATGACGCGCTGTTGTTGCGGGAGGTGGATGCGGAGAAGGAAATTGCGGTCATGGAAAACGATTATGAGATTGTGACCGACAAGAAGGGCCACCGGGTGGAGCAGCCGGACTATGAGATTCAGGTGATTCGAAAGGGAGAGCACGGCTGGTTTCTGTCGCGCAAGATTGTGTTCAGCCGCACCGACCTGCTGCCGCACCGGGAGTTCATCTATGACGAGAGCGGGAACCTGGCCACGGACACGCGCTATGAAGACTACAAGGACTACGACGGCATCAACTTCCCTTCGCAAATCGAGATCTGGCGGCCGCAGGAGGAGTACGACATTACGCTGACCATGGTGAAGCTGCAGCTGAACGAAGCGCTGCCGGATGACAAGTTCCTGCTGCAACAACCTGCGGGCGCGGAGGTCGTGCGCCTGGGCCAGCCGCAAGCCGAGCGCGCCGGCGGAAGCACTGGGCCGGATGGAAAGTGAGCAGTCAGCTTCAGTCCTGACGACTACCCATGATGAACCGAATGATTGTTGCGAACCTGGTACACCGCCCCATCCGATCCCTGATCAGCATGGTCGCCATTGCCCTGGAGGTGACCCTGATCCTGCTGGTTGTGGGCCTGTTGATTGGCATGTTGAACGATTCGAAGCAGCGCAGCGCCGGAGTCGGGGCAGACGTGATCGTGATGCCCCCGGGATCGTCCTTTCTGTTTGGCCTTACCGGCGCGCCCATGTCAATCAAGGTGGGACAGATTCTGGCGAAGCTGCCGCACGTGGTCACAGTGGCGCCCGTGATCACGCAGATTTCGACTGCGGGCGCGGTGGAAGTGATCGCCGGCATCGATCTGGCCAGCTATCAGAAACTCTCCGGCCCTTTTCGCTACATCGAGGGCGGGCCGTTTCAGGGCCCGGATGACGCACTGGTGGACGACCTGTTTGCGCGGTCGAAAAACGTCCACGTCGGGGATTCGATTGAGATCCTAAACCACAATTTTCGGGTGGCGGGCATCGTGGAACAGGGCAAAGGGGCCCGCAAGTTCTTGCAACTGCCGGTGCTGCAGGACCTGATGGGGGCGCAGGGAAAGGCTTCGATCTTCTATGTCAAGACCGACACTCCGGGCAACGCCGACGCGGTGGTGGATGAGATCAAGCACGTACCCGGCATGGAAAGATACGTGGCCACCTCGATGGCCTACTACCTGTCCATGCTGACCCCGAGCAATATTCCCGGGCTGACCAAGGTCATCGATGTAGTCATTGGGATTTCCGTGGTCATCGGGTTCATCGTGATCTTCCAGGCGATGTACACCGCTGTGATGGAGCGCACCCGCGAGATCGGGATCTTGAAGTCCATGGGCGCCTCAAAGCTTTACATCGTCAACGTCGTGCTGCGGGAGACGTTGCTGCTGGCGATTGGGGGGATCCTGCTGGGAATCGCAGTGAGTTTTGCAGCTCGGGTAGGGTTGTTGCAGAAATTGCCCCTGCTGCGGGTCATGATTACCACCGATTGGATCTTCCGGGCGACGCTCATCGCCATCGTGGGGGCGATCGGCGGCGCGCTCTACCCCGCCTACAAGGCGGCGCAGAAGGACCCGATCGATGCCCTGGCCTACGAGTGACGGCTGTAACCGCGCGTTATACGTCAGCCACGCTCGGTTTCTCCACTGGTCGCCACACCCTCCGGCGGTAACCTATGGCGTTCATTGACATTTGTCGGCAGGGTGGGATATCTTTGAGGCTTCAGTAGTACTGTGGTTGCCCGCCTGATTCCCCTGCGCGTTCGGCGCAAGGGGGCACTCAGCGGTCTTCTTTGCGTTTTTTATTTTCTGGGAGATCTGTAATGTCAACCTATTTCCCCAAAGAGGGGGAAATTGCGCGCAAGTGGTTCGTCGTGGATGCGTCAGGGCAGACGCTCGGGCGGCTGGCCTCGCAAGTTGCCCGCATCCTGATGGGCAAGGAAAACCCGAAATACACGCCTTTCATTGACACCGGAGATCACGTCATCGTGATCAATGCCGAGCAAGTGAGGGTGACGGGCCTGAAGTCCGAGCAGAAGAAGTACCAGCATTACACCGGGTACCCGGGCGGCTTGCGTACCGAAGACTTTCGCAAGCGCTTTGCGCGGAAGCCGGAGTTGGTCGTCGAACAGGCCGTCGCGCGCATGCTTCCCAAGACCAAGATGGGCCGGCAGATGTTCAGCAAGCTAAAGGTCTATCGCGGAGACAAGCATCCGCACCAAGCGCAGAAGCCGGAAGCGAAGCAGCTCTTGGCTTCTGGCTCCTAGCTGCTGGCAAGCGCGGTTCCGAAGAACGTAGTGTTCAGACAAGGTTTCAGAAAGGATTAATCGGCAGACAGCGCGGCTTCTTGATTGCTAGAAGCCAGTGGCTAGAAGCCCAAAGCTAAAATGGCAGAATTGGTTCAATACTACGGTACCGGTCGGCGCAAATCGGCAATCGCGCGCGTCTATTTGCGTCCGGGCACGGGGGAGTTCAAGGTCAACGGACGTCCTTTCGAGACCTATTTTGTGACGGAATCGCAGCGGGTTAGCGCCCGCCAGCCGTTGCTTTCGACCGAAACCGGGGGCGCGTTCAACATCGTGGCCAGAGTGTCTGGCGGGGGTGTGAACGGGCAGGCGGATGCCGTCAAACTGGGAATTGCCCGCGCCCTGATGCAGTTCAATGTCGAACTGCGCAAGAAGTTGAAGGCCGAAGGCATGGTGACGCGCGACTCTCGCGCCAAGGAACGCAAGAAGTACGGCCAGAAGGGCGCGCGCAAGCGCTTCCAGTATTCGAAGCGGTAAATCAGTACCGAGTACCTAGTACCGAGTACCCAGTTGAGGTTCTGCTCGGTACTCGGTACTACGAGCTAAATTCATCCCGTGCCTCGCGGTGCGGGGACGGGAATGGCAATCCGGGGCAGCCGTGGGGTGAGCGCCGGATGCAGATCAAATAAGGAGGTTGATTGGCTAACATCACCATGAAGGAGTTGCTCGAAGCGGGCGTCCACTTCGGGCATCAGACCAAGCGCTGGAATCCCAAGATGAAGGAGTACATCTTCGGGGAGCGCAACGGGATCTACATTATTGACCTGCAGAAGACGCTGAAGATGTTCAAAGAGGCGTCCAAGTTCGTGCAGGAACTGGCCGCTCAGGGCAGGATTGTGCTCTTCGTGGGCACCAAGCGGCAGGCGCAGGACGCCATCGCCGAAGAGGCGCAGCGCTGCGGCGGGTTTTACGTGAACCAGCGCTGGCTGGGCGGACTGCTCACCAACTGGGTGACGGTGCAGAAGTCGGTGAAGCGGCTCAAGGAACTCGATGACATGGCCACGGATGGCCGCTACGAGCTGCTACCCAAGAAGGAAGTCATCAAACTGGAGCGCGAGCGCAAGCACCTGCAGGCCAACCTGGCGGGAATTAAGGAAATGACCCACCTGCCCGACGCAATTTTCGTAATTGACTCGAACAAAGAGCAGATCGCGGTGCGCGAGGCTCGCAAGCTGGGAATTCCGGTGGTCGCCGTCGTGGACACCAACTGCGATCCCAGCGAAGTGGACTATGTGATTCCGGGCAATGATGACGCGCTGCGCGCCATCCGCCTGTTTGCCTCGAAGATCGCCGATTCCGTGGTGGAAGGGTCACAGGTGGCTACTGACAAGCAAACCGCCGAACTGGCCGCGGCAGCCGGTGCCGCCCAGCAGGCTGAGGCTGCGGCGGCAGAACCTGCGGCCGAGGGTGGAGGCGAAATCTCAGCCGCCGAAGCCGGCGCCGAAGACATCAGCATGGAAGACGTTCTGGGCGGCGGAACCAAGAAGCAGCCCGCGCCCGCCAAGGAAGGCGCCGACCAGGTGCCTGAGGTGGAGACGCAGGCGTACTAGATGCGGTCGTCAGTCAGCAGTCGTCAGCCATTGCAGATCTCGACATCGAGTCCGCAGGACGACAGATATTAGCCCGGGGCGTGAGCCCCCGGGTGGGCGAGCAATCAGAGATTGAGTCCCGTAGGGACGGCACTCCGCAACGCGATGAGGCAATCAGACCCGCGCGAGTCGTCCGGCGCGGGTCGAAGTTTGTAGGACAGCCGTTGGTCGATAGTCGTTCGCCGTTAGCAAAAGCACACGCCGAGCGCTGACCCGACGACCAACGACGAACGACCGACGACAGACTTTATGAGTACTACAACGTTGAATATTTCCGCCGCACAAGTGAAAGAACTCCGGGAGAAGACCGGAGCACCCATGATGGATTGCAAGCAGGCCCTCACCGAGGCCAAAGGCGACATGGAACAGGCCGTGGTGTGGCTGCGCAAGAAGGGCGTATCCGTCGCCGCCAAGAAAGCGACCCGGGTGACCAGCGAAGGATCGGTGGCCAGCTACATCCACGCCGGCGGCAAGATCGGCGTGCTGGTGGAGGTCAATTGCGAAAGCGACTTCGTGGCCCGCACCGAGGACTTCAAGGAACTGGTGCACGATATCGCCATGCACATCGCCGCCAGCGACCCGAAGTTTGTCCGCAAGGAGGACGTAACGCCGGGGGCGTACGAGCGCGAGAAGGACATCTACCGCTCGCAGGCCGCGGCCACGGGCAAGCCCCCCCAGGTCGTCGAGAAGATCGTCGAAGGCAAGATGAGCAAGTTCTACGAGGAGGTCTGCCTGTACGAGCAGCCCTTCATCAAGGACCAGACGATCTCCATCGCGCAGCTCATCGCCACCAAGATCGGCAAGCTGGGCGAGAACATCGCGGTGCGCCGCTTTGCGCGCTTCAAGGTGGGCGAGGCGGGCGAGACCATCGCCGTCACAAAGCCGGAGCAGAAAGCGGAGTAAATCAGGGGCGCCACGGGCGCCCCTTTTTAGCGAGCGTCCAAAACAATGCCAACACCCATCTTCAAGCGCATACTTCTCAAGCTGTCGGGCGAGGCCTTGGCGGCCAGCCAGGGCTTTGGCGTGGAAGCGGCGCGCATCCATGAGATCGCTGCCGAGGTCGCTGAGGTGCGAGCGTTAGGGGTGCAGATCGCCATCGTAGTGGGCGGGGGAAATTTCTTCCGCGGGGTGGCCGAGCAGGCCCGTGAGATGGACCGGGTTTCTGCGGACCACATGGGCATGCTGGCGACGGTGATCAATGCGCTGGCGCTGCAGGATGCGCTTGAGAAGCAAGCCGTCTTCACCCGGGTGCAGTCGGCGATCGAGATGAACCAGGTGGCCGAGCCGTTTATCCGCCGCCGTGCCATCCGCCATCTGGAGAAGGACCGCGTAGTGATCTTCGCCGGGGGCACCGGCAATCCCTATTTTTCGACCGATACGGCTGCGTCCCTGCGCGCCATGGAAATCAAGGCCGAGGCCATCCTCAAGGCCACGAAAGTGGACGGCATTTACGACGCCGACCCCATGGTGGTCAAGGACGCCAAGAAGATCACCCAGATCACCTACATGGACGTGCTCAAGCGCGGATTGAAGGTGATGGATTCGACCGCCATTTCCCTGTGCAAAGATAACAATCTACCCATCATCATCTTCAATTTGAATCAGCGGGGCAATATCCGGCGCGTAGTGACGGGAGAGAAGATAGGATCTCTGGTCAGCGCGTAATACACCGTGTCCTGACCTTCCGAAGCAAGATGCTTGCTGGTTCCAGCGCGGCTGAGTCCTGTGCGGGCTGCGGACTGGTGATTGCCGGCGGGATGGCCGGCTGTCAGTCCTTGATGGACGAGTGTCTGGCGCGTGACTTCAGCGATATTGCCTACTTCCGCCTGCATCGCCTGCTGGTGGATACCTATTCTCTTCAGCACCCGGAGCACTATTGTGCCTCAGCCAAGCGCCTTGCGGCCCACCTCACCGGACTCTGCTGGGCGCTCGAGCACGACGGGAATCGCGCCGTGGGCAGTGAAGCGCTGCTGCGATGGCTGACCCGTAGCCCTCCCGTGGAACAACCGGAGTTCCCCCGTTTCCGCGGCACGCTCACGATTGCCAGCGTGCATACGGTCCGCGATGCCAGCCGCTACGCCCAGGCCGTCGAACTCTGGGCGCGCGCCACGTGGGAAGCGTATGCCGCGCTGCAACCTCTGGCCCGCCGCTGGATTCACCAGGCGCTGAACCCCTCGCGAAAACCCTAAGGCCAGGATGGTTCGGTTTATAATGCAACGTTTTGTCACTACGGATTCAGGGAGCTGAGAATGGCTCAACCGACCATGGCCGCGATTCCCGGGCTGAAGGACACCTACGTCCAGTTGCGCACCCGCATGGACAAGGCCGTCGAGGACTTCCGCAAAGAAATGGTGGCCACCCGCACCGGGCGCGCCAACGTGCACATGCTGGATGCCGTGAGTGTGGACTACTACGGTTCCCAGATGCCGCTCAACCAGATTGCCCAGGTGCATGCGCCGGAAGCACAGCTGATCACGGTGCAGCCCTTCGATCCCACTTCGCTGGCTGCGATTGAGAAAGCCATTCGGACCGCAGACCTGGGGCTGAACCCGATGAACGACGGCAAGATCATCCGCGTGCCCGTGCCGGCGCTGACCGAAGAGCGGCGCAAGGAGATGGTCAAGCACCTGCACCGCGTGCTCGAAGACCACCGTACTGCGGTGCGCAATATCCGCCGCGATGGCAACGATGCCATCAAGAAAGCGCTGAAGGACAAGAAGATCACCGAAGACGAAGAGAAGCGGGCCATGGATGAGATCCAGAAGCTCACTGATGACGAAATCAAGAAGATGGAAGACATGAGCAAGGCGAAAGAGAAAGAGGTGCTGGAGATCAAGTAGCTGTCAGCCAGCAGCGGCCAGTCGTCAGCAAAGCCGCGCCGGACACGGCTTTTGTGTTTTATTTGACGGGGATTAAGTGTCATTGTCTTGGGCGCTGCGCTTCGGATGTTTGCCCGTATAATTTCAGAACCATGAAGCGTGTCGTCCACGCCGCCTGTCCGCATGATTGTCCCGATGCCTGCGGCGTATTGATCAACGTCGAAGACGGACGCGCGACGAAAATTCAGGGCGATCCCGCTCACCCCATCACCCGCGGCTTTCTCTGTGCCAAGGTGGCAAAGTATCTCGATCGCGTGTATTCCCCAGATCGCGTGTTGTATCCCCTGCGGAGAGTGGTTCCCAAGGGTCCATGTGGCGCGGGCACTCCTGTCCGCGAGGCTTTTCAGCGCATCACCTGGGACGAAGCGCTGGCTGAGATCACCGACCGCTTCAAGAGGATCGCTGCCGAATTCGGCAGCGAGGCCATCCTGCCCTACTCCTACGGCGGCACGCTAGGGACGCTCAACGGCAGTTCCATGGACCGACGCTTCTTTCACCGGCTGGGCGCCTCGCAACTGGAGCGCACGATCTGCTCCGTGGCGGGAGAAGAAGGCCTGAAGTCCGTCATTGGCGTGAAGTGGGGAACGGAGCCGGAGCAGTTCGCGCACTCGCGGTACATCATTGCCTGGGCCGCCAATATCCACGGAAACAACGTCCATTTGTGGCCTTTTATCGAGGAGGCCCGGCGCAAGGGCGCCAAGCTGGTGGTGATTGATCCTTACCGCACGCGCACCGCGGCTTGTGCCGACTGGTATTTGCCGCTCAATCCGGGAACGGATGCCGCGCTGGCCCTCGCCATGATGCACGTCATCATCAACGAGGGCCTTTACGATGCGGACTACGTCTCCCGATACACCCTAGGCTTCGAACGGCTCCGTCAGAAGGTGCAGGAATATCCTCCGCAACGCGTGGCGCAGTGGACGGGAATTTCCATCGCGGACACGGTAAAGCTGGCGCGGGAGTACGCCACCACAAGACCCGCCGTCATCCGGGTGAACTATGGGGTGCAGCGCTCGGAACGCGGCGGCATGGCGATGCGGGCGATCACCATGCTGCCTTGCATTACGGGTTCCTGGAAGGAGGTCGGTGGCGGATTGCAGCTCTCCACCAGTGGCGCCTTTGGGCTAAATCGTCAAGCGCTAGACCGGCCTGACCTGATGGTGAAGGCGCTGGGCCGCCCAGCCCGCGTCGTGAACATGGTGGAACTGGGCAAGGCGCTGAACACGCTGCAGCATCCCCCCATCAAGGCGCTGTTCGTGTACAACTCGAACCCGGCGGCGGTGTGTCCCAACCAAAACGAGGTCACTCGCGGGTTGCGGCGGCCCGACCTGTTCACCGCGGTGCACGAGCAGTTTCTCACCGATACCACCGACTATGCCGACATCGTGCTGCCGGCAACTACATTCTTTGAACACAAGGAGTTACAGACAGCCTACGGGCACTACTATGTGCAGATGTCCCACCCGGCGATTGAGCCGCTGGGCGAGTGCCGCAGCAATGTCGAGCTCTTCCGAGGATTGGCCGAGCGCATGGGATTCGAGGAAGAGTGCTTCCGCGAGTCGGTGGACCAGATGATGGACGCAGCCCTAGCCTCAGAGAATCCTTGGCTCTCAGGAATCGACCGGCAGCGGTTGGAGAGAGAAGGACATGTCAGGCTGAACTTTGAAGACCAGTTGCCGAAGAAGAGTTTTCCGCTCCCGGTTCCGCGTTCTCAGCCGGGCTTCTTCCTTCCGTTTGCCGAGGGCAACTTTCCTACCGCCAGTGGGAAGGCAGAGCTTTACAGCCAGTCCCTGAAAGCACAGGGGCTGGATCCGGTGGCTGAGTTCACGCCTCCAAGTGAATCGCGGCACGGGGAGAAGGCGAAGGAGTTCCCGCTGGAGTTGTTAGCCCGGAAGGCGGACAACTTTCTCAACTCATCGTTTTCCAATGTTCCGGCAGTGCAGGAGATGGAGGAAGTCGGCCTGCTGGAGATCAACCGGGTGGATGCGGTGAAGCGGGGGATCACCGACGGCGACACCGTGCGAGTGTTTAATGGCCGCGGACACATCCTGCTGAAGGCCCGAGTGAATGGCGCGGTGCCGCCCGGGGTCGTATCCGCGCGGCTCTACTGGGCGAAGCTGGCGGCGGAGGGGCGAAACGCGAATGTCCTTACCTCCGAAAAACTTACGGACCTAGGCAACTCGGCCACGTTTTATTCCGTCTTGGTGGAAGTGGAGCTGTCCAGGCCGGCGTCGTGAGGGCGGGGCCGGGGCAGGACTTGGACGGTCGCCACTGCTCTACCGTATAATTGCGGTTTTCCATATTCCCGGAAGCTGAGGTAGTCGGCGATTCTTCCTTTTCATCAGGATAGCCCTGCAGGAACGAAGGGCAGGTGCGGGCGCGTGCCGCCTGCCCCGGCTTCCGTTCTGAAGCCATCTCATTCATTCCCTGAGATTTGGTGGAGAACCGCACGCACGCTTCTAGGTTTAGGGCTGAGTCTCGTCTTCTTCTGTTCGCTGGGCTTGGGACAAGAGAACATCATCACCGGAATCGACATTCGGGGCAACCGCCGCATCCCGGCGGAGACCATTCGCGCGCGCATCTTCACCCGCCCGGGCGACGTCTACGACCAGGCCGCGCTCGAACGCGACTTCAACTCGTTGTGGAATACGGGGTATTTCGAGGACATCCGCTTTGAGCGCGAGCAGACCGCGAAGGGCTGGCTCATCCACATCTACGTGAAGGAGCGGCCGACCATCCGTGAAATCGACTATGTGGGGCTGAGCTCGGTTTCCAAGAGCGACGTGCTGGACCGTTTTAAGGACCGCAAAGTCTCACTGTCGCCGGAAAGCCAATACGATCCCACCGTGGTGAAGAAGGCGCAAGTTGTCATCAAGGAACTGCTTTCCGAACATGGCAGGCAGTTTGCCACCGTTCGTACCGAGGTTCGCCCGATTCCTCCCGCCGGGGTGAGCGTCACCTTCGTGGTCAAGGAGGGGCCGAAAGTCAAGGTGGGCAGGATCAAATTTGAGGGCAACAAGCATGTGAGCAGCCGCCTGCTGCGCCGTGCGATGAAGAACTTACGGCCGATCGGGATCCCCCATTCCATCTTCCTGGAGAACCTCTTCTCCAAGACCTACGACGCGACCAAGCTGGATGAAGACACCGAGCGGGTGCGCAATGAGTTCCAAAACCGCGGATATTTCAAGGTGCTGGTGCAGGATCCCAAGACTCAGATCCGCGACACCGGACACAAGGGCTTCCACATTCCGCTGCTGATGAAGGGCGCAGGCAAGGCGGTGGACATCACCATGCCCATCGAGGAAGGCGACCGTTACCGGCTGGGCGAGATCACATTCAAGAACAACAAGGCGGTTACCAAAACGGCGGCCTTGCGTTCGCTGTTTCCCATCAAGGACGGCGAGATTTTCTCGCGCGAGAAGATCGCCAAAGGCCTGGACAACCTCCGCAAGGCGTATGAAGAACTGGGATACATCAAGTTTACCTCCATCCCCAACACGACCTTCGATGAGGACAAGAAGCTGGTGTTCCTGGACATCGACCTGGACGAGGGCAAGCAGTTCTACGTGCGCCGGATCGAATTCCAGGGAAATACCACGACCCGGGACAAGGTGATCCGGCGCGAGATCGCGCTGGAAGAAGGCCAGGTGTACAACTCGCGGCTGTGGGAGCTGAGTCTGCTGCGCCTGAACCAGTTGGGATATTTCGAACAGCTCAAGCCGGATGATCCCAATGTCACCGATCGCCACCTCGACGAAGCCGCCGGCACGGTGGACCTGACGCTAAAGGTCCACGAAAAGGGCAAGAACAGCATTGGACTGACTGGCGGAGTAAGCGGTCTGGCGGGATCTTTCATTGGGCTCAGCTACAGCACCAACAACTTTTTGGGATTAGGAGAGACGCTGACGGTGCAGGCCAACATTGGTAATCGCCAGCGTGACTTGCTGTTCGGCTTCACCGAGCCCTACCTGTGGGATCGTCCGTTGCAGTTCGGCTTTACAGTTTATACACGCAAATTCAATTTCGACCAGGCACAGCAGGCGGCAATTTTCAGCGGACAAAAATTGAATCTGCCCTCACCCTTTCTGAACAACCTGCAGAATTATACCCAGTCGAGCACGGGGTTTACGCTGTCGCTGAGCTATCCCTTGCACCGCTCGTTCAAGCGGGTGGGGATTACCTATTCCTACGACCGGTCGTCCCTGGTGGCACTGAGCACGGCATCGAAAAATCTGTTCACCCAGCTGAATTTTGAGGGGTTGAGCGGGCCGAACTCGCTGGCGGGCATCGTGACCAGCAAGATTCTCCCCAGCTTTTCCACCAATACGCTGGACAGCGCCTACTCGCCGCATCACGGCACACAAATCTTCGTGGGGGGTGAGATCGCCGGCCTGGGCGGGACGGTAAAGACCATTCGCCCCATTGTGCAGTACAAGCACTTCAAGCCCATGCAGAAAGGACGGAATGCGCTGGGCTTCAACCTGCAGGCTTCCTTCCTGAGCGGCTATGGGGGGGTGGTGGCGCCGCCGTTTGAGCGCTTTTACCTGGGGGGAGAGAACGATTTGCGCGGGTTCGACATTCGCTCGGTCTCTCCCATTTCATTCTTGCCCTCCAAACTCAACATTCCGCTGACCAATCCGGATGGCAGCCAAGTGCCGCTGGATCCGCAGAACCCGCGAGCCGGGGGATGCGGGGTACCGCCCTGTCCGTACACGGTTCCTATTCCGCTGGAGCGGATCGTGTTTCCGGGTGGAGACACCAGCCTGGTGGGCAACGTGGAGTACCGGATCACCATCGCCGGGCCGGTTGCCCTGGCTCCCTTTCTTGACATGGGTGTGGACCCGATCATTCGAAAGTCGCAGTTGTCCCTCAACGGGGGAGAGTTGAACGCGATTAATCAAACCCTCTATGGTTGTCCCGCGCGGGATGTCGCGCTGAATTGTCTGGGCGGACAGTCGATCCACTTCTCCGGCATCTTAAGTCCGGTTGCGGGGACGAATTGGACGCCGCGCATGTCCACCGGCCTGGAGTTGCAGGTGTTCCTGCCGATCATCAACGCTCCATTTCGCATCTACTACGCGTATAACCCGCTGCGCCTGGATACCTCGACGACAGCGCCGGTGCCCGTCACCCGAAACATGTTCCCGGACACCGACGCCGGTCAGTTTACCTATGAACAGGCGATTCGGATCTCTGCGCCGACCTACCGGTTGAAGGAGCCACGGAAAACTTTCCGCTTTACGGTGGCAACGACGTTCTAGGCCGGGGTTAAGCAGGCCGGTTTGACGCTGGGCAGCCGGGTTCCTATAATGTCGGGTATCCACACCCTGAAAAAGACGCTGGCAACGGGGTGGTCACCACGCGCAAGCGATGGCGTGAGGAACTGGGAAACCGGTACGCCCTCCCCTGTGAGCGGAATGTTGTGTCTAACCGCGGGCGCCGCCCAGCATTGCCGGCGAACAAGAGAGATCTGAACTGATCCCAGAATGAATTCTCAAGGAGTCCAAAGCAACCCCATGACAAGCAAGCTTGTACGAGTTTTGATGGCCACCGCGTTTGCCCTCTCAGTCACGGCCTTGGCTCAGACTGGCAGCGCAGCTTCCCCTCTACCCGCAGCCCCGAGTGCCACAGCTCCCGCGTCCGCCAGTGGCGGGGGCACCCGGGTGGGAACTATCAACATTCAGGAAGCCATCGTGGCCACCAACGAAGGCCAGCGCGATTTCGAGGCTCTGAACAAGAAGTTCGAACCCAAGCGTAACGAGCTGAAGAACCTGAGTGACGAAGTGGACAGCTTGAAGAAGCAGTTGAACACCCAAGGCGACAAGATGAACGAGGATTCCCGCAGCAGCCTGGTCAAGGAGATCGAGCAGAAGCAAAAGAGCCTGACCCGGTCCACTGAGGATGCGCAAAACGACTATCAAAGCCAACAGGGCGAAGTCGCGCAGCGAATCCTGAAGAAGATGGCGCCCCTACTGGTCAAGTATGCCGGCGACAACGGCTACGGAATGATCCTGGACACCTCGAATCCCTGGCCCAATGGTCCGGTGCTATGGGCGGGAGCTTCGATAGACATCACTAAGGCGGTGGTGGACGCTTACAATGCGCAGTCGCCTGTGGCCGCGCCCCTGCCGGCGACCCCGAAGCCCTCCGGCGCGGTGAAGCCGGGCGGTCCGGCAGCAAAGCCCGCGGCGCCCGCCAAACCCCAGGGAGGCGAGGCTCCGAAATAATTGCCGACACCTCCGGCGTGGCAAAGGTTCCCAGGAAGGCCGTGATCATCACGGCCTTTTTTGTTGGTGGTGTCCGGCGGGATCGGCCGTGGCGGTGTCCTTAGGGATAGGGGTATCCATCTCAGGAGGACACTATGTTTGACGAGCTTGCGTGTGATTCTGCATGGGCCCATCGTGGGCGTCGAGGCTGGACGACCTTGGCGTCGTTTACAGTGCAGGCCTTCCTTGTGGGCGTGTTGCTGGTAATGCCGCTGATCTACCCGGAAGGGTTGCCAAAACTGAAGCTGCTCGTGGCCCTGGGCACTCCGGAACCGCCGCCCGCGCCGGCAGCTCGTGCCCAGCGGCGTCCAACCCCCGCCGCGGCCAGCAACCTGGCGGCGGACGGGCAGGTACTTGAGCCGCAATCGATTCCCCGTGAGACGCTCCAGATCACCGATACCAGCGCCCCGTTTCCAGTCGGCCTGGGAGAGATCGGCGTTGTGGGCAGCGTGGGTGATCGCTGGTCCAGGAATCCGGTGTTGAACTCGGTCGCCAGCGCGGCAAGTTACGCGCCGCCCGTTTCTGCCGCACCTGTGGTCCGGCAGCCGCCAATGTCGCACGCCATGGAAGCTTACCTGGTCCACCGGGAACAACCGGAGTATCCACCTTTGGCGCGCGCCGTGCGGGTGCAGGGCGCGGTGGTTCTGGGAGCGATTATTGCCAAAGATGGCACGATCGAGAACCTGCGGGTACTCAGCGGCCACCCCATGTTGGTGCGGGCAGCCGTGGATGCCGTCCGGCAATGGCGCTACCGCCCGTACGTGCTGAATGGGGAAGCAGTGGAAGTAGAAACGCAGATCACGGTGAACTTCGTGCTGTCGGGTGGATAGCGATGCACCGTAGTAATCTGCGTTCCGAGTCGCCAGCCGATATAATCGCGACATGGTGACCAGCACGGCCACCGAACGGAAAATCCGCCACGCCACGCGTCCCACCTGGGCGGAAGTATCAGTCTCTGCGTTACGCCAGAATTTCCGCGTTGTGCAACAACACGTGGGGACCGGCGTGAGTGTCTGTGCAGTGGTGAAAGCCGACGCCTATGGACACGGCGCCGTACAGTGTGCTCGAGCTCTGGAAGAGGAGGGAGCGAAGTGGCTGGGGGTCACCTCCCTCGATGAAGCCATCCCGCTGCGAGAGGCGGGGATCCAGGGCCGTATTCTCCTGATGACGGGCTTTTGGCGGGGCGAGGAAGAAGAAATTGTCCGCCTGCGGCTGACGCCCACGGTGTGGGAGCCCGAGCAGGTCTCCCTGCTGGAGAAGGCCGCCGCCGCACTGGGCCTGTCCAAACATCCGGTGCATCTGAAGATTGACACGGGGATGGGGCGGCTGGGAGTCACGCCGGAAGAATTGCCGCGGGTTTGTGTGGCCCTGAAGTCTGCGCCGCACCTGGCGATGGAAGGATTGTCCACTCACCTGGCATCTTCTGAGGTGCTCGATGCGCCTTCCGTTGAAGAGCAGCTCAAGCGTTTTGCCGAGGTGCAGCAGGTGCTGCGACGGGAGGGATTCGAGCCGCCCCTGATTCATGCCGCCAACACCAGCGCGGTTATCTCGCGCAAGAAGAGTTGGTACAACATGGTGCGGCCCGGACTGGCGCTTTATGGCTACTATTTGCCCTTTGAGCGGGCGGGACGGGAAGTCAGTGGCAGCGCATTGCGGCTGGCAGTGCAACCGGTGCTGACCTGGAAGACGCGGATTCTTTCCTTGCGCGACGTTTCCGCAAACCAGGCGCTAGGCTACGGAGGAACGTACGTCACCAAGGCTGCCGCTCGCATCGCCGCGCTTCCCGTGGGCTATGCCGACGGCCTCAACCGGCTGATTTCGTCCCGCGGCAGGGTCATCGTGCGCGAGCACTACGCCCCCATCGTGGGCCTGATCTCCATGGACCTGACCCTGGTGGACGTGACGGGCCTGGCCGGCGTCTCCGTCGGTGACGAGGTCATTCTGCTGGGATCGAGCGATGGGCTGTGCGTTGATGCCCGCGAGCATGCCGAGTTGGCGCATACCAGCCCGTACGAGATTCTCTGCAACATCTCGAAGCGCGTACCGCGCAGGCACGGAAATTAGCAACCAGCATTCCGCATTCGGCCAGGAAAGACCCGTCCACTTCCCTTTTGCAGTGCCCCATCACCTGCTGGCAACGCATCCGTTCAGGGACGGAATGCTGAGCACTGAATGCGGAATGCTGCCATTCGATTGTGCCTCCCTGACCCAGCTGTCACGGTTTGCTATATTCCTGAACAGGCATGCCTACCCGCTACGCCCAATGGATGCACGACTGGGAGACCCGGCTGACGTCGGTGGACAACAATCGTGTGGTACGCCCCCTGGAGTGGGGCGTGGAGTGGGCCCGGGATTGGCCGTGCCGCAATGGTTTCGCCCCGGGGCACGTGCCCAACGACTGCGAGAGGTTTCTGCTCGAATACAACCGGCGGATTATCGCGGGGAGTGACGAATTCTACTCCTACGCGATGCCGACGGACTTCCGGCTGGAGCGGCGCGAAGTGCAGGTGTTCAGCACGCGGGAGGCACCGGACCCGGTCCTGGAAGAAAAGGTTCGCGGCACCTACGCAGACTTCCTGCGCTTCACCTCTCCTGTGCGCACACCCTATCCCGAGAACAATCTGGTCAATGCCCGCTGGTTCCCGGCGCGGGGACGGCGGGCGGTGGTGCTGCTGCCCCACTGGAATTCGGACGCCATCGCCTACACTTCGCTATGCCGCACCCTGAACATGCTGGGCATTGCCGTGCTGCGGCTGAGCATGCCCTATCACGAGATCCGTATGCCGGCGGAGACCCGGCGTGCGGACTACGCAGTCTCGGCGAATATCGGGCGCACGCTCGATGCCTGCCGCCAGGCGGTGATTGACGTGCGCTGCTGCCTGGATTGGCTGGAGCAGCAAGGTTACAAGCGCCTCGGGATCGCGGGAACCAGCCTCGGCTCCTGCTATGCGTTCCTGGCCAGCGCGCACGATCCACGGATCCGCGTGGCCGCGTTCAATCATGCCTCCACCTACGTCGCCGACGTGGTGTGGCACGGGCAGTCCACCCGCCATATCCGCGAGGGCCTGGAACCCCAGATTGACATTGACCGCCTGCGGCAACTGTGGAGCGCTGTCAGCCCCATGTCGTATTTCCCCCAGTTTGCCCGCTGGCCGCGGAGATCCCTGATCGTCTACGCCAAGTACGATCTGACCTTCCTACCTGAGTTTTCCCGGCAGGTGGTGGAGGAATTCCAATGCTATGGTCTCGACCACAAGGTAGTCGCACTCCCCTGCGGGCACTACAGCATGGGGGAGACACCCTACAAACACATGGACGGGTGGCACCTGGCCTCGTTTCTGCGCACGGCGTTTGAAAGGTGCTAGCCCCCCACTCGCCGCTGGCCACCAGCCACCCAAAAACGCTCGTTCCAAGTATCATGTCCAAGAAATGCCAGCTGAAGCGACGCAGGAGTACCGCCGCGGCGAGTTCGTCATCAGCACAAAGCGTACGCGGTTAGATTTAGACGTTATCCACGGTTACCTGGCCAATTCCTACTGGGCGAAAGGAATTCCGCGGGAGATCGTGGCCCGCTCGATCGAAAACTCGCTGTGTTTCGGGGTTTATGCCGCCGGCAAACAGGTGGGATTTGCCCGTGTGATCTCCGACTACGCCACTTATGGCTACATTGGCGATGTGTTCGTGCTGGAATCACAACGCGGCCAGGGGCTGGGGAAGTGGCTGATGGAGTGCATCATGCAGCATCCCCAGCTGCAGGGACTGCGGCGGTGGGGGCTGGTCACCAAGGATGCGCACGGCTTGTACACGCGGTTTGGGTTTAGGCCTTTGAAATCCCCCGAGAAGCATATGGAGATTCACAACCCCCAGGTGTATAAGCGCCGGCAAGAGTAGTTCAGTTGCAGCCGTGACCTCAGGGGCTAAAGCCCGTATCATAGACAGGGCAATACCGCAGGGCCAAGGCCCTGCGCCACCCAAAAGCTTGCTGGCCGGCCCGCCACGTTTCCGAAGGCCGCGATCTGAAAGCTGAGAGCCATGAATCATTCCATGTCACGCCCTCTATACGAAGTGGATCCGCAGATTGCCACCGCAATCGACAACGAAGTTCGCCGCCAGCATGAAGGCCTGGAGCTGATTGCTTCGGAGAACTTCGTGAGTGAAGCCGTGCTCGAAGCCATGGGTTCGGTGTTCACCAATAAGTATGCGGAAGGGTATCCCGCAAAACGCTACTACGGTGGCTGTGAGTTCACCGATGTGGTGGAGAACCTGGCGCGCGAGCGGGCCAAGCAACTGTTCGGCGCGGAGCACGCCAACGTGCAGCCGCATGCGGGATCGCAGGCCAATATGGCGGCATACGCTGCGGTGCTGCAGCCCGGCGACACCATCCTGGGACTAAACCTGGCGCACGGCGGACACCTCACGCACGGCCATCATCTGAATTTCTCCGGCAAGACCTACCGCATTGTGCCCTACGGCGTGACCAAGGAAACCGAAACCATTGACTACGACGATCTGGAGAAGCTGGCGGAGAAAGAAAGGCCCAAGCTGATCATCGGCGGGGGCAGCGCCTATCCGCGGATCATTGATTTTGCCCGCATGCGGCAGATCGCTGACAAGGTAGGGGCCCTGTACTTGGTGGACATGGCGCATTTTGCGGGGCTGGTAGCAGGCGGGGTACATCCTTCGCCGGTACCGCATGCCCAGATCGTGACCTCCACCACCCACAAGACTCTGCGTGGGCCGCGGGCCGGCATGATTCTGTGCAAGCAGGAATATGCGGCGGCGATTGACAAGACGGTTTTCCCCGGCATGCAGGGTGGGCCGCTGGTGCACATCATCGCCGCCAAGGCGGTTTGCTTCCACGAGGCCATGCAGCCCGATTTCCGCGGTTACGCAAAGCAGATTGTGGCCAATGCCATTGTCCTGGCGGAGACCCTGGCAGCGGAGGGCTTCCGCATCATCTCCGGCGGGACCGATACGCACCTCATGCTGGTGGATGTTTTCTCCAAGGGCATGCTGGGCAGCGAGGCCGAGAAGGCGCTGGGCGAGGCCGGCATTACCGTCAACAAGAACGCGATTCCGTTCGATACCAACCCGCCCATGAAACCCAGCGGGATTCGAATCGGCAGCCCGGCCATGACCACGCGCGGCATGAAAGAAGGCGAGATGCGGCAGATCGGACGCTGGATTTCTGAGGCGCTGCATCATCGAAGCGAGGCCCCTGTTCTGGAGACAATCCGTAAGCAAGTGCTGGAATTGGCGGAGGCTTTTCCGCTGTATGCGGAGCGGCGAGCGCAAGCGGAAGTGCGGGCCTGAACCGAGGACAAGGCGGAGGTTCTCGGTGTGGTCCCTGTCCTCTGTGGTTAATTCTCCTCCGTACGTCTCTATGCGCAGGGCGGTTGAAATTCTCTGCGCCCTCCGTGTTCCCTGTGGTTAAATCATCCCGTGAGAGTCGCCATCGACATCCGGCGGATGACCGAGTTCGGCGTGGGCACCTACACCCGCAATGTGGTGCGCGCGCTGGGCCGGCTGGACCGCGAGAACAAGTATTTCCTGATCGGCTCGCCGGTCAAGGTGGCAGAGATCGAACCATTGCCGCCCAACTTTCACACCGTTCCCCTGCTGGAGCGTGACACTTCGTTCAAAGGCTACGTGGAGTGCCGCACCATTCTACGGCGCCTGCGCTGCGACCTGATCCATATCCCACACCTGTTCTGGCTGCCCAGAACGCTGCCCTGCCCTTACGTGATGACGGTCCACGATGTGCTGGAGCACATGTACCGCGCGCACGACCGTTCGCAGTCGCGACGTTTGCTGCACTTTTATCTCACCCGGCGGGTGCTGCGGGGGGCGGCGCGCATCTTCGCGGTCTCCAGGTTCACCAAGAGCGAGGTTGAAAAGCTGTTTGGTATCGGCGGTGGGCACATCGAGGTGGTTTACAACGCCATCGACGAACGTTTCCTGCGGGGCCATGCCAGCGAAAGTGACCGCCAACTCCTGGCAGAACGTTACCTGGTGAACTATCCGTTCTTGCTGTACGCAGGACGAATCAGCCCGCATAAGAACCTGGTGCGGATCATTGAGGCGTTCTCCGCGTTGAAAGCCGAGCTGGAAAAGGAAGGAAAGTTTCCCGACTTGAAGCTGATCATCATCGGCGATGAACTCTCCAAGCACCCGGATTTGCGGCGCACGGTCATCCGTGGAGGGGTGCAGAACGACGTGCGCTTCATGGGATTTGTTCCCATTGAGGTGCTACGCATTTTCTACGATGCGGCCAAGATCTTTGTTTTCCCCTCGCTCTACGAAGGATTCGGGTTGCCGCCCCTGGAAGCGATGGCACACGGCACGCCGGTCGTGACCTCGAATACCTCGTCGCTGCCGGAAGTGGTGGACCAGGCGGCGGTGCTGGTGAACCCGGAGAACGTGTTCGAGATCATGCGGGCGCTGCACCGGGTGCTGCTCGACCAGGCACTGCGGGAAAAGCTCAAGCAGCGCGGCTACGAGCAGGCAAAGAGGTTCTCTTGGGAGGCTTCCGCGCGGCGGACGTTAACCGTGTATGAGCAGGTGGCTGGACAAGGGCGTCCGCGAGAAAGCGGCCGAGCAGAGGAAATGGCAGGCAAAGCAGTGAACTCGTAGTGGGTTCTCCGGGCAGCCGTCTCCGAGGGTGCGCTCAGGCCTTTGTCACCAGAGGATTGCCAGGAGAGACCAGAGCCAGGCGCTGCAGCTTGGCCGTCAGCCGGCTGCGCTCGGTGTCAGAAGACGCGGCCGCGAGACGCTTCTGCAGATTGGCGACCTTCTCCTTGCGGGTACGGCGGCGACGAATCTCGGGACGGCGGCTGGGCGCGGACATGGACGGAGCTCCCTTCGAGCGATTTGAAGAACCGCTATTGTACCGCGTGGGGTCCACACAAGTCTGGCCCATGGGTTTGGAGGCCGTACAGGGGCCGGCTTCGACGGCCGCAATCAGTCGGCGGCCACTCCCAGATGGACCCTGTCTTCCACGGCCACAGGTTTTTGCGCGGGGACGGCTTCTGCGGCGCGACGTGCCGGAGCAGGCCGGACAGGTACGGTGGCCGGCGACGGCACCGGCACGACCTCAGCCTTCGCTCCGGGTTGCCTCTTTTGCGGCGCCCTGATCCGGGCAGCTTTCTGCAGTTCCGTCAGGCTCAAATTCAGAAAACCTTCCAAGCGACGGAGATCGGGCACGGCGTGTGCATCCCCGGTGAAGCCGAAATAGACCACGCCGTTGTAACTCAGGATGGCGCAGTTGACCGTCATTTCGCCGCCAATCGGCACATAGGGATACCAGCTCAGCATTTTGTGGCCGAGCAGGTAGAGCGGAAATTGCGGCCCGGGAACGTTGGTGCAGACCAAATTGAAGGGAGTGATCGGCAACTGGCTGGCGATTGGTCCTGCCAGGGCTTGCAGGGGAATAGGCAATGCACCCAGCAGACCCGCGGTCAGAGCCACTACCTCGGCTACGTGCGCGCGCTTGAGAAACTCCGTTCTTTCATGGATGGCGGAGAGCAGTTTTCGAGGACTACGGATATCGAGCGGAATGGTGACGGGAACCAGGGAGATGCGGTTCCCCAGATCGCCGGGGCTGCCGCCCGCTCGCAGATTCACCGGAACCATGATGCGGAGCAACCGTCCCTTGACTGGCTCGCCATGCAACTCAGCGTAACGGCGAATCGTCGAGGTCACGAGCGCGAGCACGACATCATTCACCGTGGTCCCGCAAGCGTCGTGGATGGCTTTGATTTCGGGGAACGGAACCTCGGCCCAGGCGAATTTCTGAGGTCCGCGGCAGGTCACATTGAATTGCAACCGCTCGGTCGGAGCCGTGAGTTCCGGCAGCAACCGGGCGAACTCGCCCACGGGCCACTGGCCGCCGCTCGCCACCACTTTTTCCAGCAGGTTTAACAAGTCCGTCTGCGCCGAGAGAACATGCTGGATCGCGTCGAAGAACGAAGTGATCCATCCGTCCACCAGCAAGGTAGCGGCGTCCCTTGGGGGTGGCACACGAAATCGCTGCCCTTTCTTGGGCGGGGGCGGGACAACG
>Ga0335070_10000112_pt1 | contig 92638 bp, 89 predicted proteins | sample Lox_Sample_13_FD_206722 | JGI IMG/M metagenome (GOLD analysis project Ga0335070, IMG submission 206722) | Soil microbial communities from Loxahatchee National Wildlife Refuge, Florida, United States - Lox_Sample_1.3 | ecosystem: Environmental > Terrestrial > Soil > Wetlands | place: USA... | reverse complement strand
TGCTTGCTATAATCTCTCTCAGACATGGTAATTTCTCCTTTCTGTTTTGTTGTTTTTGCGCAATTCAACTTTAACAGATGGAGATTACCATGTCTCTCTACTTCCTTATAGTAAGCTGTAGTCATCAAAAGCGTACAGACGTTCTCCATGCAATGTTTCAGTCGGAAATCCTCAGCCTCGAATCGTCATTGACAAAGATGGGTTGAATAGGTAGGATTCTTACGAATTTCAAATTTGGATTTAATAATTGTTCGGCGTGAGGAAAGATAATGTTTGCATATAACGAAGCGAAGCATTATCTGATTGAGCACCTGTCAAGAGATGTAGCGGCTCATGCCGCTGGTGATTATTGGCACATCGGCGATGCCTTTGATTCATTCGACAAAGATCTTCCAAGAAATGATGATCCAAAATTCAAGAAACTACATATTGCCTTGAATTTTTGGGACGGATGGCAGGATTCGAGAGATCATGACTGGCACTTCTATAAAGGCATATCTGAAAATGATTGGCCTCGATTGGCCGAGATAATCATACAAAATGTTAAAGAAGAGAATGAGATCACAGATGAAATTATTCTTGAGCATTTTGATTTAAAGCCAAGAGAAGGAATAATTTCAAAATTCAAGAAGATATTTAGGAAAGAGACAAATTCAAAACAAGCGAGTCAAGGGAAGCGTAAATAGGTCTGTCTTATTACGCTGAGTGCTCTCTCATTACCCCTCTCTTTCTAACCGAAATCGTTAACCTCTAATGTAGACTGTTCTTCACTCTTTGTAGGTGAAAGCGTTATTTCAGGATTTTGGTTGGGGAATTTTTGGGGTGACGAGGATAACTTCCTGTAATCAACACCCACCTTGTTTGGCAAAGCGCACTTGATTGTAATTGGTAATAAACACTTGGTATAATAATACTGGTGACGCCCCAGAACTGTTGAAGCGACGAAGCACCAAGGGTAGCAGGAAGCAAAATTTATGGCAAATATCTGGGTGGCTCGACTATGTTAGCATTAGCTTTGTTTACTATGGCCTTCTTTTTGGCTCTTACATCATGTGTTATGTCGTATGCCATATGCTACAATCTTTCAAATCGTAAAATAGAAGTTGATTACATTTTCCTTAGTTGGAATATGAAAAAATATATGAGAATGTATAAAGAGATAACAAAGGAAGAATCCGGGCAAGTGGGTAAGTTATATTATCTTACATACATATTTTTCTTACTAGCTGTTTTATCTTTTTTAGGAGGTATAATCAGCCTTTATTCTTGAGTTTTTATTGTCTCTTTCAAATAGTAGTCTGCAATCCCTGATTATCGTTGTTCCTAATGACTTGTAGGTGACATCGTTGAGTGAGTGAGAAGGTTTTTTAGGTCACCTTTCAGATAGTTCTTAATCGCCCCATCCCTATTTTCTTTTTAGAGTTAACGGCTTTATGGGTAAGCTCTCCAACATTGCCTCGCACCATTTCGTTCATCCGATGGGCTTGCCCCTCATAATTGGGATACTCTCATTTTCGGAGAAGCATCTGCTGATTACGGGGTAGAGTATTCAGAAGGGGTCCTTCTGGAGAAAGCGCCTACATGGAAGGAGAAGAATATGGCCCGTGTCTTTCCAAAAGAAACCTTCACTTTTTGGCAGTTCTCTGTTGGTCTATGGGGCTTCTGCCCTGCCTATTTCTTGAGCAAACAGATGGCCCACGATGCTATGTTGCTTCCTGTAATCGAGTTTTTGCAAAATCCTCCTTCCATACAATCTTTCAAGTGGTAATATTTGATTTTTTGTTGACCTTTTTATTAAGGGGTGGTAGTTTCTTATCCCACAGGGCGAAGTTCTCTCAGGCATATGCGGTGGGAATATTTCTCCACAGAGTTGCTGACAAGATTCGAAAGCCTTAGCCTTATGCAAGGGAAAAGAACTGAATAATGGACAAACAATTTTTATCGGACAATGAATTGAAATTCATTAAAAAGCAACTCAAAAAGCATTGGTATTTCTATTTCATATTGATATTCACTTTGGCCTTAGCGATCTTCTACTATATTCATATCTTTCATTTTTATGAGCCGAAGATAGAACACCTGTTTCGAGATAAACCAAGCCTTAAAGAATTTTTTGATAAAAATAACGCCGTTTATTTCAGACCAGCTCTTACCTTTTTCGCCATCCTGATCGGCGTGATCGTAGGAAGTATAATTTCGCAAAGAAAGCTATCAAAAATCTTAAAAAAAATAATTTCGCTTGACCAGATCATAGAGAAAGACAAGAAAGCGGTATCAGACCAATCGGATAATCTCTAACAAATCAGAGAAGGACAGCGGCAATCGTATACTTGATTTCAATCGTAGATCTTCAGATCAAATATGAACCCACCCTCCACTCTTTGTAGGTGATATATATAACACAGGCTTCTTTATCGGTAGGATTTAAAAAAGAGGGCTGCTCTCTGCAATCATAAGGAAGATCTAATTTGAAGGTGCTTTCTTTTAAAACGGGAGTCAGCTTTGACAATTTACGGTAAAACCATTTTTTCGAGGGATTTGATTCTTGCTTCCAAAGTGGTCAATCTCTTTTCCAGATCCGCATAAGAGAACCTTATCATCGAACCCAATTCGTCTTTGACTTCAGTAAAGGCCTCTTTGATCTTCTGATTTAATGCCGTCATTTCTTCTGCTATCCTTTTGGTCTCTTCTCGCAGGCCGTCCACGCGGTCGCCATCGGCACTCATCTCCCGCCTCAAATCGGAAACGTTGTTCACTCCCTCGTCCTTGATCATTTGAAGCGTTGATCCCAATTCCTGCCTCGATCGGTCGATGTCCGACCTGACCTCATCTTTGACACGCTGAAGGAGGGAGGTGACGAATTCATTCGCCCGGTTGAGAGCAGATTGAGACTCGAGCTCAGCCTTCTGTAGCCCCTGAGTTATCTCTTCCCGGATCGGCCCGATATCTATCCCTCTTTCCCCACCTAATCGGTCAATCGCGGCCTTGACTTCCTTCTTCCACTCAAGAATCTGATTTTTACTCTCTTCCTTCAATTGACGAAAGCTTGACTTCATTTCTTGTCTCAACTTCTCCAGGTCCTCCTTAGCGGTCAAGCCAACCAATGATCGATCCAAATATTCCTTCGTCTTCTCGTCCATCCTTTTTTCCCTGCCCTTTCTATTGATGGAGCCTCAATACCACAAACCCATTAGAATATCAATCTTTTTCCGGTTTAACCCCCTTCGAATCGTCACCCTGGAGGCCTGAAGCTTCAATCATTAATTCCAGAAATGTCTCCGCATCCTTGAAGCTATCCAGTTCGGAATGAATAACCTCATGAGTTCCATTTTTGTTGATTTTAATGACAATGAAATAAGGGGACCTAACGTCACCTAGAGCTTCATGAATGGTAAAATTGTCGTCCGGAAAAAGAGGAAAAAGTACGTTGAAGGTTTTCTTGAACACTTCAACTTCGTAACGTGAATTCCCTGCACCGATACCGATCAATTTTATTTTATCCTTAAGGTCAACGTCACTCTCAATATGGCGATAAAGCTCTTCTAACCCCGGCGCTATTTTCTGGCATTGGGGACAGTACATGCTAAAGATTTCGATGATGACAACCCTGGTCTTGATCTGCGGAACCCTAAAGAACCCATAGCCGGAAAGCCCCAGGTATTTTTTCTCACGAGGATCTTTCGGAATTGGAAGTTTAATAGAAGGTAAGCGACCGCCCTTCGCCGGGGGTAGCTTGGCCGCGAAGGTCGGACAAACAAAGATTAACAATAACAATCCGATGGCCGCAATAGCCGGATACATTTTTCTCATCATTTAACCTGATCATCCGGAAGATACATCATAATATCCTTATATCCTTTTTTCATTTTTATCTCAATCTGAATTGGCCAATTTCCACATTTCGAGGTAGTATTGCTTGTCAGAATTTCGTCGAATAGGTATTGAACTCTAAAAAAAATTTGCTCTCCCTGACACTTCGTCAATGATTCGACGCTTGCCCCTCACCCTCCTCTCCCCAGCGGGGTTGTGCCACAAGTCCGTTCATGGTTCGACAGGCTCACCACGAACGGACCACAGCCCTTCACAAATCAGTTGTTTAGCCGTTCGCCCTGAGCGTGTCGAAGGACAAACGGGCAATTACGACACAGTCTCAGCGGGGAGAGGGGAGAGTGAGGGGAAAAGATTACACAGATTTTCTTTATTTTGAGCCCACTTTCATCATTTTAATCATTTCATCACCTCCGAATATGAGGTTTTTGAGTTTTCTTAGAAATCTGCCATTTTTTTCTTGACAAAGAAAACCTGAACAAGTATTTTGGGGGAAACAATCAGGGGACTTCTAAGAAAGCAATACAAAGACGTATTGCGATGACAAAGCCGTCAAAGAATTTGGCGCTTTTTTTTATACTTACCGAACAGAGTCCATCAAGTTGGGGGGGGAATTTCATTAAGGACGAAGGGGTAAGGATCTCAGGAGCTTATTTAATCCTGGACCCTGCCAAGACACATTTTGGTGCGAATAGCAGGCAAAAATGGGTTAAGATCCTCTTTGCCGTGTTACTCTTTTTACTTTTTTCGATTTTTTCAGCTTCCCTCCCGTACAATTGCTGCTTAGAAACTGAATTCCCTTCCTCAAAACTAAGGTTTGAGAACCTCGACCAAAACTATTTGCTTGCTGATGATCTAAACAAATTGGAGATATCAAGGTCAAGTCCCTTACCCACGATCCTCGAAAACATTCATCCTGCAAAATTCTCGTCTTCTTCTCAAAAATCTCCTTACGATGAAGAACCCGTAATTCTTCGTTGTTGAAAATTCGTTTTCTCACTTTGTTAACAATCCGTTTATCATTTCGGCCATGAATGCGGCTCGACCTTAAAAACGAAAGGAGGTGAATCCTGACCTCAGTGTTGTCGAAAGACGAAGACTCAAAATCCTAAGGGAAAATTAAAGGGGGTGACTTTACATGCCGATTAGCAGAAGGCAATTTTTGAAAGTTTTTGCAGGGACCGGTGTAGCAGTTACTATGTCGGGGAGCCTCCTTCCTGAAATCGTATCGGCCTTGGAAAAAGCAGCAGCCGGAAACCCACCAGTCTTGTGGATTCAAGGAGCGGGCTGTACCGGTTGCTCTGTATCTCTATTAAACACCACTCATCCAACGATTGCAGAGGTGCTCCTCAACATTATCAGCTTAAAGTTCCATCAAAGCATAATGGCATCCGCCGGGCAGAAAGCCTATGATTATCTGTGGGAAACGGCAGACAAGAATTACGGTAAGTACTTCCTCGTTTCCGAGGGAGCCATTGAAACAGCCAACGAGGGCAGGTGCTGCCTTTCCGGGGAGAGGCAGGGCAAAGAGGTTGCTTACACAGACCTGACGATGTATTTGGGCAAAGGAGCGGCGGCTGTCCTGGCATTGGGTCAATGTGGTTATGGCGGAATCCCAGCAGCCAGCCCCAATCCCACCGGGGTAAAGAGTGTGAGGGACTTCTTCAAGGACAGTGGAGTTAAGACCCCAGTCATCAATATCCCGGGTTGCCCACCTCATCCAGATTGGATCGTGGGAACCGTTGCTCATGCCCTGATGTTCGGGGTTCCCGAACTCGATTCTGATGGAAGGCCCAAAATGTTTTATGGGACCCTTGTCCACGACAACTGTCCTTACCGCTCTTACTATGAGGAAAAGAAGTTTGCTAAAGCTTTTGGAGAAGAAGGATGCCGTCTTGAACTGGGCTGCAAAGGACCTGAATCCTATGCAGACTGCTGGAAGAGGGGGTGGAACAACAATGTCAACTGGTGTGTCCATAATTCCCTCTGCTTAGGATGCACACAGCCTGGATGGCCCGATAACTTTTCACCCATGTATATGAAGACATCTGGATAAGAAAGGAGGTGACAGCCATGACAAAATTGACAATCTCTCCGGTAACACGAATTGAAGGTCACCTCAAAATTGAGGTGGATATAGAAGGCGGAAAGGTGGTGGACGCTAAATCATCAGGGACCATGTACAGGGGCATCGAAAACATCCTCAAAGGAAGAGACCCTCGGGATGCCTCCCAGATTACCCAGAGAATTTGCGGGGTCTGCCCCACCGCCCATGGAACAGCAGCAGTCCGATGCCTTGATAATGCCTTTGGGATTAAACCTCCGACCAACGGGAGAATCATCAGAAATCTGATCTTCGGATCGGACTACCTGATGTCACATATCACCCATTTTTACCACTTGGTCGCGCTGGACTATGTGAAGGGACCGGATACCCAACCGTTCATCCCCAGATATGAAGGAGATTACCGGCTCGATCCCAAAACGAATCAGGTGGCGGTAAACCAGTATATTAAGGCATTGGACGTCAGACAGAAAACTCACCAGATGGTCGCTCTCTTTGGAGGAAAAGCGCCCATCGTCTATGGCCTGATCGCAGGAGGAGCCCCTGAGATTCCAACTGTGGATAAGATGATTTCTTTAAAATGGAGGCTCAAAGAAATCCAAGAGTTCATCGATGGAACCTACCTCCCCACAGTCTACCTTGTCGCTGGAGCATACAAGGATCTTTTTAGCGTAGGAGTAGGCTGGAAAAATCTTGTCTCCTTCGGCGTCTTTCCATTGGACGACGATGAGAAGACTTTTTTGCTCAAGCCAGGCTCCTATACACAGGGGAAGGATCTCCCGCTAGATCAGAGTCAGATCCGAGAGTATGTGAAGTATTCAAATTACCCGGACGAAACTACTGGACTTCATCCCAGCAAGGGGAAAACCGTCTGGGTTCCTGAGAAAAAGAACGCATATTCTTATGTCAAGGCCCCAAGGTATCGTGAGCTTCCTCATGAAGGCGGACCGCTGGCTCGAATGTGGATAAACAACCCCGTATTAAGCAAACATGCCAATAAGTTCCTGGGCATCGACGCCAAAAAGGAAATTCATTTCAGGGATCTTGGGGACAAAGCCTTTTCGATCCTCGGTAGGATTGCAGCAAGGGCTGAGGAAACCAAGCTGGTTGCCGATGCCATGGATAAATGGATCGGCCAACTCAAACCGGGCGCTTCCTCCTGGACGAAGGTCGAGATTCCAAAAGAAGCCGAAGGGTTCGGATTGACAGAAGCCCCAAGGGGTGCCCTGGGACACTGGATTTCAATCAAGGACCAGAAGATCGATAACTACCAGGTTGTGGCAGCCACGATATGGAATGCTTGTCCAAGGGATGACAAGGGCAATCGGGGCCCGATTGAGCAGGCTCTCATCGGAACGCCCGTCCCGGATATCAAAAATCCATTCAATATCGTCCGGGTCGTTCGCTCCTTTGACCCCTGACTGGGCTGCTCCGTGCACGTGTTGCACGCTGAAACCAAGAAGGCTTATGAGTTCAAAGTAATCTAGATTTCTTTGAACAAGCTTGACTTTAGAGGCTGCTCGGGTTGCCCGAGCAGCCTCTTTATTTTATAAAAGGTGAGTGGAAATGCTTGGCAAAACATTAGTCGTCGGAATGGGAAACCTTATTTATAGGGATGAGGGTGTAGGAGTCCATGTGATTGAAGAGATGAAAAAGATGGAGCTACCGCATCATGTTGAGCTGCTTGATATCGGAACATCGACCATGGATCTAATCGGCTATTTAGATGGAGTGAAAAAGTTGATCGTCATCGATGCAATGAAGGCAGGAGGAGACCCTGGGGACGTCTATCGATGTAGTCCCCAAGACCTATTGCCGGAAGGAGAAAGTCCGGTCTCTTTGCATGACATCGGTCTCTTAGAAACGTTAGCCATGGCGAAAAAGAAGGGCTTGGAAATTGATACAGTGATTATTGGAGTCGAACCAAAGGTATTCGACTGGGGCATGGAATTAACGGAAGAGGTAAAAAGTAAGATTCCGACTATTATTGAAGCGGTATTAAAAGAGAGTTAAAATTAATTATATGAAACGGGCTGAAATCGGAATTACCGGGATCGTTCAGGGAGTCGGTTTCAGGCCCTTTATATACAATCTCGCTCGAACCCATTCCGTCCGGGGGTGGGTTCTCAACAACGCACAGGGCGTTTTGATTGATGCTGAGAGCGAAGACGGAAATCTTGATCAGTTCATCCAGGATATACCAGCCCTTGCCCCTCCCCTGGCACGGATTGAATCATTCCAGGTGAAGCATCTCGAACCCTTTGGTTACACTATTTTTGAGATCAGAAAGAGTGAAGAGGCCCAGGAGAAATTTGTCCTTATCTCTCCAGACGTCGCCACCTGTGATCAATGCCTTTCCGAGCTTTTCTCTCCGGAAAACTTCAGATATAGATATCCCTTTATCAACTGCACCCTGTGCGGTCCGAGGTTCACCATTATCAAAGATATTCCGTATGATCGCCATCAGACAACCATGCTACCCTTCATCATGTGTCCGGTCTGCCAGAGAGAATACGAAGATCCCTCCGATCGGAGGTTTCATGCCCAACCCAATGCCTGCTCTGCTTGCGGACCTTCTCTTCGTTTGCTGAATAGACAAGGGAAAGAAGTCCCGGGAGATGCCATTGAGCAAACCTTGAATCTTCTCTCCCAGGGACAAATTCTGGCCGTCAAAGGTCTGGGAGGATTTCATCTGGCATGTGATGCACGAAATAATGTCGCCGTATCTTCTCTCAGATCCCGAAAGTTTAGAGAGGATAAGCCCTTCGCTGTGATGTGCCAAGACATTGAGGAGGTGAAGGAACATGGCGAAGTGTCAGAAGAAGAGGAGAAGCTCTTATTGGGTGTGGAAAGACCCATTGTCATTCTGAAAAGGAGGCAGGATTCAACCGTTGCCCACGCAGTCGCTCCCTATCAAGATACGCTCGGTGTGATACTTCCTTACTCACCGCTTCACCATCTTCTCCTGAACGGTCCCATTAAGACATTGGTCATGACAAGTGGGAACGTCAGTGACGAACCCATCTCTTACAAGAATGATGAGGCCCTTCAGCGTCTCGGCAATATCGCGGACTATTTCCTCCTTCACAACCGCGAGATCCATATGAGGTGCGACGACTCGGTCACAAGGGTCTTTGAAAGAAAACCCTATATCCTCCGGAGATCGAGGGGATATGTCCCCTTCCCTGTTAAACTTTCTTTCCCCCTTGAAATGATTCTCGCTTGTGGAGGGGAGTTAAAAAATACGTTCTGCCTCACCCGCGGCCAATACGCTTTTCTGAGCCATCACATCGGAGACCTGGAGAATCTGGAGACCCTCACGTCCTTTGAAGAAGGAATCAAGCACTTTAAGAAACTCTTTTACCTTGAACCTAAGGCGATTGCCTATGATCTCCATCCCGATTATCTCTCCACGCAGTATGCCCTATCGATTCAAGGTATTCCAAAAGTTGGAGTCCAGCATCACCATGCTCATATTGTCAGTGCCATGGCCGAAAATGGCATAGACGGAGAGGTGATTGGAGTCGCCCTGGATGGAACAGGCTTTGGAACCGATGGCACCATCTGGGGAGGAGAATTTCTAATCGCAAATTTAAAAGATTTTGAGAGGGCGGCTCATTTGAAAAAAGTTCCGATGCCCGGAGGTTCGATGGCCATTAAAGAACCCTGGCGAATGGCGATGGTTTATCTCCATGAGACGTATGGCGATGAAATGAAGCATCTCGGGATTCACCTCATGAAGAGAGTCAGTCTTGAAAAGTGGGAAATCCTCAAACGAATGATTGAGAAAAAAATAAACACACCCATGACTTCAAGTATGGGCCGCCTCTTCGACGCCGTTTCCTCACTTCTCTCTATTAGAGATGAGGTTCATTACGAAGGACAGGCTGCCATCGAACTCGAGATGATTGCCGATCGCAAAATAGAAGAAGAATACCCTTTCCATATTCATAAAGATGAATTATCGTTAGTCATTGACCCTGCAGAGACGATAAGAGGGATCGTGTATGATCTGTCAGATGGAATCCCCTCTCCAATCATTTCCGGGAGATTCCACAGAACCATCTCTTCCATTATCGGCAAGACCTGCGAGAATATTCGATCCAGGAAAAAGTTGAGCCGGGTTGTCCTCAGTGGAGGGGTTTTCCAGAATATTTTTCTTCTCTCTCTTGTCACAGAAGCTTTGAAAGATTCAGGGTTCGATGTCTATAGTCATCATCTGGTCCCTGCCAATGATGGCGGGATCTCTTTGGGACAGGCTGTCATTGCTCATATGAGGTTATTTCAATGTGTTTAGCCATTCCAGGAAAAGTGATTGAGATTGAAAAGAATGTCGCAAAGGTCGATGTGGGCGGCCTTTCGAGAGATATCTCGCTTGACCTCTGTCCCGACGTCTCCGTGGGGGAATATGTCCTCATCCACACGGGCTTTGCGATTCAAAAGGTGGATGAAAAGGAGGCAGAGGAAACCTTAGAACTCCTAAGACAAATGGCAGAGGCCATATGAAGTTTATCGATGAATTCCGTGACAAAGAAATAGCGGAGGGGTTGATACAGAAGATTCAGAGGGCTTCCACCCGCCCCATCCAGTTGATGGAGGTCTGCGGCACGCATACGGTCTCTATCTTTCGTTATGGAATCAGAGGAATCCTTCCTGAACAGATTCGTTTGATTTCCGGGCCGGGTTGTCCGGTTTGCGTCACCCCCAACCAAGATATCGATCTGGCGATCGCCCTCTCCCGTCAAAATGATGTCATTATCGTCACCTTCGGCGACATGATGAGAGTCCCCGGCTCCACATCAAGTCTGCAGAAGGAGAAGGCTGAGGGGAGGGACATTCGCATTATTTATTCCTCTCTCGAGGCATTAAACATTGCAAAGGAACACCCTGAGAGGAGAGTGGTTTTTCTGGCCATAGGTTTTGAAACCACCTCTCCAACGATTGCTGTGGCGATCCTCCGGGCCAAAGAAGAAAGGTTACACAATCTCTTTTTTCTGAATAGTCAGAAACGGGTTCCCCCTGCCCTGGTCGCTCTCTTGCAGTCGCAGCGCGTCAGGATTGATGGATTTATCCTTCCGGGTCATGTGAGCACAATCATCGGGACAAATCCTTACCAATTTATCGCCAGGCAGTTTGGCCGACCTGCCGTAGTCACTGGTTTTGAACCCCTCGACATCCTCCAAGGCATCTGGATGCTTGTCAAACAGATTGAAGAGAACCGTGCAGTCATCGAAATTCAGTATCGAAGAATTGTCCGTGAGGAGGGTAATCCAATCGCCCTAAAAAAGATCGATGAGGTCTTCGACAGAGACGAAAGCCGATGGAGAGGGCTCGGACTGATTTCCGATACCGGATATCGCTTTAAAGAATCTTATAGAGAAATGGATGTCAGGAAATTTGATGTGGAAGTGGAAGCACCGAAAGAACACCCTGATTGTCTCTGCGGGGAGGTGCTCCAGGGGATTCGAAGCCCTTCGGAATGTCGCCTGTTCAAAAAAGTCTGCCATCCTGAAAATCCAGTCGGCCCTTGCATGGTCTCCATCGAAGGAACCTGTCACACGTATTATAAATTCTATCAACCCTGAGGGTGGAGTTATGTAGAATCTATAGCGCCCTCATTGACTGAGGGCGGGGGGTGAAGGCTGGAATTCCGTCGGCAGTAAATGCCGACGCTACCAAATTTGAACACAAGGTGAATAATTTATGGCCGAAGAAAAAATTCTTTTGGCTCACGGGAGTGGAGGAAAACTTTCCCACGATCTGATCAAGCAGATTTTTCTCCCCCAGTTCTCAAACCCCCTGCTCGAACCTTTGGATGATAGTGCAAAGATAATCAACCGGAATGGATCGATTGCTTTTACAACCGATTCCTTTGTGGTCAATCCTATTTTCTTCCCAGGTGGAGATATCGGAAAACTGGCTGTATGCGGGACGGTCAATGATTTATCCATGATCGGAGCTGCTCCAGCCCACCTCAGCCTCTCGCTGATTGTTGAAGAAGGATTTTCCATCGACCTTCTTAAGCAAATCATCGCTTCCATACATGAAGTGGCTGAACAAGCAGAGGTGACAATTGTGACGGGTGATACCAAAGTAGTCGAACACGGGGCAGCAGATCAGCTTTTCATCAATACCGCGGGAATTGGCTGGATCCGGCCTGGGGTTAACCTTTCCGGTAGAAATGCCAAATCAGGAGACAGAATCCTTCTAAGTGGTTATTTGGGAGATCATGAGGTAGCAGTCCTTTCTCGGAGGGAGGGATTCAAATTTGAGGGCCAATTAATGAGCGACTGCGCTCCGTTAAATGATCTGGTTGGAAAAATGCTCGACGCCTGTCCCTCGATCCGATGCATGCGTGATCCCACCCGTGGTGGCCTGGCCACGACCCTCAATGAGATCGCATCGACATCCAATGTCGGAATGGTAATCGAAGAAGAAAAAATTCCTGTCCGGGAATCTGTCAAAGGAATCTGTGAATTATTAGGGTTGGACCCGCTTTACCTTGCCAATGAGGGGAAATTGATCGCCATCTGTCCGCCAAATGAAGCAGAGCCCTTGTTGGAAGTTATAAGAAATCATCCTCTTGGTAGAAATGCCGAGATTATTGGAAGGGTGACAGAAGAAAATCGAACAAGGGTAGTTCTCCACACATTGATCGGAGGACACCGAATCCTCGATATGTTAACCGGAGCCCAGTATCCAAGGATTTGTTAACCCCCCTCTTTTCCCCTTTGCCCTGCCTTTGGCAGGAAAAAGATTACCATAGAGGGAATCCTCATCTCCTCCCTCTGGCAAAGGGAGGTTGGGAGGGATTTTACGAACAGATTTCAAGCATCTAATGTTTACTTCAACACCTGGATTCTTCTAAGAATACACTCCCGACCTTTTTCAATCTTGATTTGGAAACTATTGCATCTGGGACAAGACGCGGGGATGACCTGTAGGAAGGAATCTTCTTGATCAGATCCCATTCCTCCTTTGTACCCGCAGCCCTTGCATTGGATGCGCGCTTTGATCGTCTTAACCTTTACCTCTGCACCTTCAGCGACTGAATCTTTGAATAATTCTTTAATCCAAAAACTCACTTGTTCTCCGCTCAGATGAGTTAATTCGCCGATCTCCAACAGAACAGAAACGACTTTCTTCCCCTTGTTTTTCTTCGCTGTCTCCAGAACATTTTTTACTATCGCGTCCGCTATGGAAAACTCGTGCATCTCAACATTGCCACGCCCCCCCTCACCTTCCCCTCTCCCCCGGTTGGGAGAGGGACCGAGGGGGATTCCTCGAATTATGGTTTTAGTCCTAAAGCGTCAATAATTTTTGATATACCCAATCCCTTTAGCGCGTTCACCTTAATGAAAGGAGCTTGAGGGTTGATTCGGTAAGCATCCTTCTCCAATTGGGATGGGTTCACCTTCATCGCCTTAGCCAGATCGATCTTATTGAGCACGATGATGTCAGCTTCTCTGAAGATATAAGGGTGCTTCATCAGAGTATAGGGCCCTTCAGTCACGGATGTCACAACCAACCTCTTGTGAGCCCCTAAAGGGAATTCCCCTGGACAGATGAGATTCCCCACATTTTCGATGAAGAGAACCTCAACTCCATCCAGTTTCATTTTGCCCACTGCCCGGCGAATCAGGTTGGCATCCAGATGACATTCCTTCCCGGTATTGACCTGAATCACGCGGGCTCCTTCTGTTTCGATTCTTTCCGCGTCGATCGTGGTGGTGAGGTCTCCTGCAATGACCGCCACTTTCGTACCCATTCTTAGCTTTCTTAAAATGGCTTTGATCAAAGACGTCTTCCCAGAACCGATCGAGCCCATAATATCGATCGCCAGTATGTTTGAGGAATCAAACCTCCTCCTATTTCCTTTTGCCAGACTTTTGTTCTTGGCCAAAAGGTCTTTCTCCAACTCGATATCGAATATTTCCGGTCCTGTCGCCTTTATTATTTTCATGATCCCTCTCCCCGGATTAAGTTTGAAAAATTATAACGAAAATACACCTAAAAGAAAAGGAGACGATGTAAATATGTTTCTGGCGAGAACTCCTCATAAGACTAGCCGTAACTACTTGATAACAAGGCATAATTCTTCATAGTTGCAGTCCGACTGCACTGTTGATTTTTTCCTTGACAAGTTTTAAATTTGTGGTATCTTTCACAAGTCTTATTCTATCTAATTTCATCGCTTCTTAAGAACGTCAGAGATCATTTAAACTTTTTAAGTTTAAATAAAAAATCGAAGATTAATTGAATTTCTATTTACAAAATCCCGGGAAAGGAGGGAACGAATCCTTATGAAAGTTACCCGAAGAACCTTTTTAAAGATTTCGGGGACCACAGCCGCAGGGACAGTGATGGGTGGGTTAGGATTTGATCTGTCACCTGCCAAGGTCTATGCCCAAGAACTTCGAATTAAGGGGGCTAAGGAAACCACCACGATCTGCTGCTATTGTTCCGTTGGATGCGGGATCATCGTGAGTACCGATGCAAAGGGAAAAGTAATTAATAGCGAGGGCGATCCCGATCATCCGATCAATGAAGGAGCGTTGTGCGCAAAGGGTTCATCTCTTTACCAAATTGCTGTCAATGATAACCGGTTGAAGAAAGTTCGCTACCGCGCCCCTTACAGCAATGCCTGGAAGGAGGTCAGTTGGGAATGGGCTCTGGATAAGATTGCTGCGAATATCAAGAAGAGCCGAGATAAGAGCTTCATGGAGAAAAATGCCAAAGGTCAAGTCGTCAACCGGACAAACGGCATTGCTTCAGTAGGGAGCGCCGCCCTTGACAATGAGGAGTGCTGGCTTTACGCAAAATTCCTCAGATCACTCGGCATCATCTATATTGAGCATCAGGCCCGTATCTGACACAGCCCCTCTGTAGCGGCTCTGGGAGAGTCGTTCGGACGCGGTGCGATGACCAACCATTATATCGATTTTAGAAATGCCGACGTGATTCTGAACATGGGAGGCAATGTTGCAGAAAACCATCCCGTTTCATTTAAGTGGGTCCAAGCAGCCCGGGATAAGGGAGCCATTTTCATCCATGTGGACCCGAGGTTCACCCGTACCTCGGCCAAGGCAGATATTTTTGTCAGACTTCGTTCGGGAACAGATATCGCTTTCTTGGGCGGCATGATCAAATACATTTTGGACAATAATCTTTATGACGAATTTTACGTCAAGAATTATACCAATGCTTCATTTATTGTGACTCCCAAATACAGTTTCAATGACGGTCTTTTCTCGGGCTACGATCCGACCAAAAGGGCCTATGATGCATCGAACTGGGCTTTGGAGAAAGATGAAAATGGGATTCCAAAAAGGGATATGAGCCTGCAGGATCCCCGGTGCGTTTTCCAGCTTCTAAAGAACCATTATTCACGGTATACACTGCAGAAAGTCACGGAAATCACTGGAACCCCAGAAGACGACTTAGTAAAAGTTTACAAGGCTTATGGCTCCACTGGCGCCCCGGATAAAGCTGGGACCGAATTATATGCCATGGGTTGGTGCCAACATACCGTAGGTGTCCAGAACATTCGCGCCATGTGTATCATCCAGTCCCTTCTGGGGAATATGGGTATTGCAGGGGGCGGAATTAATGCCCTACGCGGAGAGTCGAATGTCCAGGGCTCCACCGACGCCGGTCTTCTGTACCATATCTGGCCTGCATATTTGCCCACTCCGCAGGCTCACCTTGCAACATTAGCGGATTACAACAAGACCACTCCGGCCTCAAAGGATTCCCGAAGTGTCAACTGGTGGAAAAATCGGCCCAAATATATCGTCAGCTACCTAAAATCCGTGTTCGGCGATAAGGCGACCAAGGAAAATGATTTTGGGTATTCTTGGTTCCCGAAGATTGACCAGGGGCAGGATGCTTCCTGGCTGAATCTTTTTGACGAAATGTATAAAGGAACCTTTACGGGTTTCTTCGCCTGGGGCATGAACCCAGCCTGCTCGGGTGCCCATTCAGGGAAGGTCCGTCAGGCAATGACGAAACTGGACTGGATGGTCAATGTCAATGTCTTTGACAACGAAACCGGCTCCTTCTGGAAGGGTCCAGGTATGGACCCTAAGAAGATCAAGACGGAGGTTTTTGAGCTGCCGTGCGCTGCCTCCATGGAGAAGGAGGGCAGTATCAGCAATAGCGGCCGATGGATGCAATGGCGCTACAAGGCATCCAATCCCCCCGGTGAGGCAAAACCCGATGGGGATATCATGTATGAACTGTTTAAAAAAGTCCGTGCCCTCTATGAAAAAGCAAAGGGAGCATTTCCAGAACCGATCTTGAATTTGAAGTGGGATTATGAAACCAATGGTCATTTCGATATCCACAAGGTGGCAAAAGAAATAAATGGTTACGACCTGACGACAGGGAAATTATTGCCGAATTTTGTCGGTCTGAAGGATGACGGGGCGACCTCTTGCGGTAGCTGGATCTATTCGGGCAGTTATACCGAAGCTGGTAACATGGCTGCCCGTCGAAAAAAAGCTGATCCAACCGGATTGGGCCTTTACCCAGAGTGGTCTTGGTGTTGGCCTATTAACCGGAGGATCATTTATAACCGAGCCTCTGTTGATCTGGATGGAAAACCTCGTGATCCAAAGCGACCTCTTCTTAAGTGGGATGCCGAAGGAAAGAAATGGATAGGGGATGTACCTGATAATGCCGTGCCACCTATGGGAACAGATGGAGCCTATCCCTTTATTATGAAACCGGACGGAGTTGCCTCCCTCTTTGGCCCCGGATTGAAAGACGGTCCTTTCCCTGAGCATTATGAACCACTGGAATGCCCGATTGAGAAGAATTTATTGTCGAACCAAAGAATCAGCCCGGTGATCAAGATGTTTGAGGGAGGGCCCGATTCCTTCGCGACCTGCGATCCGAAATATCCTTTTGTCTGCAGTACGTACCGGGTGACCGAGCACTGGCAGACGGGTGTTTTAACTCGGTGGTTGCCTTGGCTCACTGAAGCCGAACCTCAAGTTTTTTGCGAAATGAGTGAGGAACTGGCTAAACTCAGAGAGATCAAGAACGGCAGTCGGGTGCTGGTCGAAACCGCGCGAGGGAAATTGGAAGCTGTGGCTATTGTCACCTCGCGTATCAAACCCTTCAACATCGCGGGCCAGGTCGTCCACCAGGTCGGAATTCCATGGCATTTTGGCTGGATCTATCCAAAGGATGGTGGCGATAGCGCGAACTTACTGACTCCTACCATCGGAGATCCAAATACAATGATTCCGGAATCCAAGGCCTTTATGGCCAATGTGCGAAAGATAACCCCAAAACCGGCCAAAAAAGGCTAAGGAGGAGGTGATATAAATGTCAGAAGGAAAATCCTATTTTATCGATACAACGAAATGTACCGCTTGCAGAGGCTGTCAGATTTCCTGCAAGCAGTGGAATCAACGACAGGCGGAAAAGACGGTCAATTGGGGAAGCCACCAGAACCCTCCGGACCTGTCCTACAGCACCTGGAAACTGGTTCGATTTAATGAACCCCCCGGGGATAAGCCGGCCTGGTATTTCTTCCCGGATCAATGCCGTCATTGTATGTCTCCTCCCTGCAAAGAGGTGGCAGATGGGAAGGCAAAGGGTGCCATTGCACAGGATGAGAAGACAGGGGCAGTGGTATTTAATCCAAAAGTAAAGGTAAAACCAGCCGACTTTAAGGAAATCCGTGAGGCATGCCCCTATGACATTCCGAGATACCTGCCCAGCGCGGGAATTATAGGAAAATGCACCATGTGTTTTGACAGGGTGCAAGCAGGGATGTTACCTGCCTGTGTGAAGACCTGCCCAACCGGTGCGATGAATTTTGGCGACAGGAAAGAGATAATCGAGAAGGCAAACAAGAGATTGGGGGAAGTGAAGGCTAAATACAAGGATGCAATGCTGGCCAATCCGGATGACGTTCGAGCGATTTATCTCCTTATTGACGACCCCAAGAAGTATCACAAATTTGCGGTGGCCGAAAGTACAATTGGAATCACAAGGAAAATAGCGCTAAAACGTCTCCTGTGGCCTTTTAGCCTACTCGAAACATGATCGGATAGAAAACCTCACAGCCATTTCTCTCCTCTTGGTGAGGAAGGAACGGCAGGGATGAAATAAAAGGGGGGTGTTAAACGAGGGCTTGTTTCGGTCAGGAGTCCCGAAACAAGCCCGTTTTTTTCCACATGAATAAACAGATTGCTTCGCCTCGCTCGCGATGACATTTTAATTACCCGTCTCACCCCCACGTCATTGCGAGGAGCCTTGCTGCAGGCAGGGCGACGAAGCAATCTCAAAATATCCTCAACAAAAATGTAGGAGAACTCCTTGGACAAACTCACAGAGAGAATCCAAAAACTCAAGAAAAAGAGGCCGGGCTACGGAGAGATTCTCGATTTTTACCGAAAGATCAGACAGGCCCAAGATGATGCAAAAGCTTCGCTAAGAATTGATTCCATAAGACTGAAACAAGAATGGAAGAAACTCTTGGCTAAAGAGGGTTTTTCACTAATCCAAAAAGAAGATTTTCCAGTGGATGTGGAGGCATCCTTCAAGCTCTTTCAATCCATCTGTCAGATCGGAGAAGAAGCAAATCCTCATCTGGCTGAGCAGGTGAGAAAAATCGAGGAGACCATTGAAAAGAAGAGATTAGATCTAAGAAAATTATTGAAAAAGGGAGTTAATGAAAGAAGAGTTGAATCGGTTGCAGATGAATTTGGATTCGATAAAAAAGTCTTTTCATTCTTAATTCAAACCAGCATCAAGCCTTCCATTGAAGCAGCAGTGGAACAACTTCGCAGTGAACTCGATTCTGAGACCTGGCTGAAGGGATATTGTCCCATTTGTGGCTCTCTTCCTTCCTTAAGCCTATTGAAAGAGGAAGTTGGGAAGCGTTACCTTCTCTGTTCTTATTGCGGGTATCCGTGGAGAATCGACCGGTTGCTCTGCCCTTTCTGTAATAATAAAGACCAGGAATCTCTTCATTATCTTTTTGCAGAGGGGGAGGAAGCCTACCGGATCGACCTCTGCGACAAGTGCCACCAATATATTAAGACGATCGATTACAGAAACCTCGCTGAATCGGATCCGGTTCTTGAGGACCTCGCCACCCTTCATCTCGATATTTCAGCCGATCAAAAAGGCTATAAGCGTCCCGTCCCCAATCCCTGGACCTATTGAACTCTTATTCAATTTCTCAGTTGCGATCCTCATTTTCCACTCGACCCGCTTGATAAGATTTCCAGAGGGTGTTCCAAGTTTGTGGATTACAATTCTCCCCTATTTTCTTGGTTTCCGCCTGTAAAATTCGCTAAACTGATTACATACTACCTTAAAGACTTGTATCGTCTATTCACACTTCCCTTGTTTTCACAGGATGAATGGGATATAAATACTTTTATTTAAAGGTGAGCGAAATGAAGAATAAATTGGTTCTGATAGGTGTGTTGGCTCTCGGATCTTTCCTGGCATTCCACGCGCTCCCAATCCATGCCCAAAAAGTGCCAAAGACTCTCACCCTTATCTACAGCAACAATATCAATGGTGAGATTGATCCCTGCCCGACCTGAGGGGAGAAGAGTCGAATTGGCGGTCTGGCCAGAAGAGGAGCATGGGTAAAGGATTTACGGGAAAGTCAAAAGGGGGTACTTGTTCTGGATTCGGGTGATCTCCTTTTCAAAAAGTATATTAATCCTGTTCCCGAAAATGAGATAAAGGGATTCGACGAGAAAGCTCATTTGATGATCGAGAGTTTCAACCTTATGGGTTACGATGCCATCGGAATGGGGGATGACGATCTAACCCTTGGGAAGGAATTTTTGTTGGAAATCTCGAAAAAGGCCAACTTCCCATTCCTTTCTTCCAACCTCTTCGATGAGGCCTCGGGAAAAAATCTCTTCCAACTTTCTCTCATAAAGGAAATCCATGGTATTCGCGTCGGTATCTTCAGCCTTTTCTCTCCAGATTTATTCACGAATCCTTCAGATCCACGGAGAAAGGGGTTGAACATCCGGCCGCCGAGCGAAGTAGCACATGCCATGGTCAAGGACCTGAAGCCAAAAACCGATCTGATCATTCTCCTGAGCCATCTGGGCTACGCAAAGGATCTCGAGCTGGCACAGAGTGTCGAAGGAATTAATATCATCGTCGGCGGCCACACGGGGATTAATCTCGTCTATCCTCTCGTCATCAAAAATACCATCATCCTCCAGTCCGCTTCACGAGGGATGTTTGGAGCAAGGCTTGACCTTTTGTTTCATAACAATGAACCCGTCTTTTACAATTCAGCAACAAAGGTATCGCTGGAGAACAGCCTTCAAAACCTCAACCAGCGATTGAGCGCTCGAGAAACTCCGGAGTCTGAAAAAAACCAATTGCAAAAAGCCAAAGAGGAGACAGAACGGACCCTTAACCAGATTCAGACTAAAAATGAATTCACCAACCACATCGTTCCACTGCAGGAACAGATGAAAGATGACCCTGACATTAAAAAGTTGGTTGACACCTATAAGGCCAAAACCCAGAAAACAGTAAATCCAGCCTCGCCAAAATGATGAAAGATAGCAATGACTGATTTAATTCTTCTACACCCTCCCACGCTTTACGACTTTAGAAAGAGACCCGGGATTCACGGCCCGATCAGCGACGTTGTTCCCTCCACACCCATTTTCGAAATGTATCCGATTGGATTTACCAGCCTCTCGGAATATCTGGAGCGCCATGGCCTCAAAGTCAGGATCATCAACGTCGCCATGAAAATGCTCAAGGACGAGAAATTGGATGTGGAGCGGCTCATCCAAAGAAATAAGCCCGTCGCCTTCGGAATCGACCTCCACTGGATGGCACATGTCCAGGGAGCGTTAGCCCTCGCCGAGATCATTAAACGCTTTCATCCTGCCACTCCCGTCATCTTGGGTGGGCTCTCCGCCACCTATTATCATGAAGAGATTCTTCGTCAATACCCCTTTGTCGATTTTGTCATGAGAGGAGACTCTACCGAGAAGCCGCTTCTTCAACTCCTCCAGGCCATCAAGAAGAGGGGAGACTTCAAACCAATTCCCAATCTTACTTACCGGAATGGACAGAATGAAATCCGGGTGAATCCCCTCACCCACGTACCGGGAGACCTGAATGAAATCACGATCGACTATCGCCACATCATGAAGAAGGTCGTCAGGTATCTTGATCCCACCGGTTATCAACCTTTTATCGACTGGTATACCTATCCTGTGACAGCCGTCTTCACCTGCAGGGGTTGCATGTACTCTTGCAAGACTTGCGGAGGTTCCGCACAGACCTTTCGGGCAATGGGTAACCGCGCGAAACCAGCCTTTCGAGATCCTAGATTATTGGCACAGGATATCTTCAATATCTCGGACCATCTCCATGCACCGGTGATGGTCATCGGCGATATCTTTCAGCCCGGGGAAGAATATGGTTTCTCCTTTCTTCGGGAATTGAAGAAGAGGCCAATCACCAACCATATCGCCTTTGAATTTTTCGTTCCTCCTTCCAGGGCTCAACTCAAGAGGATTGCCGAGTCTGTTCCGAACTTCAACATCGAAATCTCTCCAGAGTCCCACAGCGATGAAGTCCGCAAGGCCTTTGGAAGGCCCTACACCACCAAGTCGCTGGAGAAGATGCTTGAAGACGCGGTCGACCTTGGCTCAAAACGGATCGATCTCTTTTTCATGACCGGCCTTCCAAAGCAGACTTACCAATCTGTTCTGGAGACGGTGGACTATTGTCGCTCTTTACTGGAACGATATCGTTCCTACAACAAACTTTTTCCTTTCATCTCCCCCCTGGCCCCCTTCTTAGACCCCGGAAGTACCGTTTTTGAATCACCCGAAAAATATGGGTACCGTCTGCTTTGTCGGACCGTGGAGGAGCACCGTCAGGCCTTATTGGCGCCCAGCTGGAAATACATTCTCAATTACGAAACCGAATGGATGAATCGGGACGAAATCGTCTATAGTACCTATGAAGCCGGGAAGAGACTCAATCACTTGAAGGCTGAATTCAGCCTGATCGATCCCAAAACGGCGGAATCGGTTTCGTTAAGGCTTGAAGGTGCGGTCCGGATGATGAAGGAGATCGACCGGATCATGGCTATCCCGAATGCCGAAGAAAGAGAGGCTGCGTTAGAATCTGTCTCCAGCGGCCGTGATGCCCTTCAACATTACAGCATGTCCACCATTTGCGAGAAAAAAGAACTGGAGTGGCCCACTCAATTCATCCGAATGAACTTCCTCAAGATCCTTAAAACACTCCTGATGAGGAGGAAGCCCAATGTCTTCGTCCCTTCGTCAACAGGTACTTCGTAAGATTCCCAGTGTGGATGAAATCCTTTCAAGACCCGAGATCCTCGACCTCTTGAAGATCCACCCTCGCAATGTCGTGGTCGAAGCCGTCCGGAAAGGATTGGGACGACTGCGAGAAGAAATCCTCCACCAAGAGGAGCTTTCTGAGTTCGGAGATTCCCTCTTCTCTTTCGAGCACCTCTATCCTCTCTTCCAAAAGGAAATTCAGCTTCAAATCCAGCCCCGCCTCCGTCGAGTCATCAATGCAACCGGAGTGGTGATCCACACCAATCTCGGAAGAGCCCCACTACACGCTTCTGCGATTCAACATCTGATCGAAGTTTCTAAAACCTATTCCAATTTAGAATACGACCTGAACCGTGGTGAACGGGGAAGTCGCTACGCTCATGTGGAAGAGATTCTCTGCCGCCTTTCCGGAGCAGAATCAGCATTGGTGGTAAACAATAATGCCGGGGCTGTCTTGCTGGTCCTAAATGCTCTCGCTGAGGGCAAGGAGGTGATCGTCTCCAGGGGAGAGCTAGTCGAAATCGGGGGAGCCTTTCGGATTCCTGACGTGATGAAGCGGAGCGGAGCTTTACTCAGGGAGGTCGGCACGACCAATCGTACCCACTTCGATGATTACCAAAAGGCGATTGGGCCTGCTACGGCTTTGCTTTTGAAGGTTCACACCAGTAATTTCAGGGTGATGGGGTTCGTCTCCGAAGTCTCGCTTGAAGACCTGGTCCAACTGGGGAAGCAACATCAACTTCCCGTGGTGGATGATTTAGGTAGCGGCTGCCTGATCGATCTTACCCGCTATGGATTGGAAAAGGAACCCACGGTTCAAGAAACGATCCAAACCGGGGTGGACGTCGTTACCTTTAGCGGTGATAAGCTCTTGGGAGGTCCTCAGGCTGGAATAATCTTAGGTAAGAAAACGTTCTTGGACCTCTTCAAGGCCAATCCCCTGACACGGGCCCTTCGCATCGATAAGCTCACCTTGGCCGCGCTTGAATCAACCCTCCTCCTCTATCATGACGAAAAGGCGGCCATGGAAGAGATCCCAACCCTTCGAATGTTGAACTTGGATACAGGGAAGTTAAAAAGGAGAGGAAAACGTCTGCTGAAAAGACTGGCAGCGATTGAGAACAAAAGGATGACATTTGCTCTGAAAGAGGACACCTCTCAGGTCGGAGGCGGAGCACTTCCTCTCCAAGAACTTCCGACCGCAGTGATCGCGATCAAACCTCGCGATTTCTCCGTAAACAGTCTCGAAGAAAATTTGAGAAAAGGCGACCCTCCCATCATTTCCCGGATCAGCAGAGAAGAATTGATCCTGGATATGAGAACCGTCTTTGACGAAGAAATCCCCTTACTGGCTCAAGCCATCGAAAGGGTCCTGATGAAGAAAAGCGAAGTCTGACAAAAGTGCCCAATGCCTTATCTTAAATTCCAAATTCCAAATCCCAAATCCCAAATAATTTCCAAATCCCAAATTTCAATGACCAAGGTATTACCGGCCAAGGTTTTGAATTTCGTTCATTGGGATTTATTTGTTATTTGCTACCTGCCTGCCTGCCGGTAGGCAGGTAATTTGGTGCTTGCGTGGGATGACCAATCTATCTGAAGAAAACAATGGAGGCAAATCTTTTACGATTCGCGTATCCCAAAAGGGTGCGGGAAGGCGACTCGACCAATTTCTTTCTGAAACAAGCCTGAAGCTCTCCCGCTCCCGGGCAAAGAATTTGATTCAGAAGCATCTCATCTCTTTAAATCAGAAACCCGCAAAGCCCAGCGCTCACGTAAAAGCAGGCGACATTGTCTCTGGAACGCTTCCTGAGCCCGAACCTCTTTCTCTCAAGCCGGAACCCCTTCCACTCACCGTTCTCTATGAGGATTTATCCATCATTGTCGTCGATAAGCCCTCCGGAATGGTCGTCCATCCTGCTTATGGAAACCCTTCTGGCACTATGGTCAATGCTTTGCTCTATCATTGCAAGGATCTCTCCGGGATCAATGGGGTCTTGAGGCCCGGGATCGTACACCGATTGGACAAGGATACTTCAGGGGTGATGGTTGTGGCCAAGGACGATCAGGCCTATCATCATCTGACCAAACAGTTTAAAAACAGGACGGTGAAAAAGGTGTATCGGGCCATTGTCTATGGAACGGTCAGCGGCGATGAAGGGCTGATCGATTCTGAGATCGGGAGACACCCCAGTGAGAGGAAGCGGATGTCAACCCGGACCAGGAAAGGAAGGCCCGCCATCACACGCTGGGAGAAAGTTGAGGAATTCGATGGCGCTACTCTCCTTGAAATATTTCCTCAGACCGGTCGAACTCATCAGATCCGGGTGCATCTCTCATCCATCGGCCATCCCATTCTGGGAGATCCCCTGTACGGAAGAAAAGGAAGGCCTGGAGCGATCCACGATCCTGTTTTGAGGAAATGCGTAAAAAGGTTGAATCGCCAGGCCCTACATGCCCAACGATTGGAATTTATCCATCCTCGAACACGAGAAAAGGTTCAGTTTGTTTCACCCATGCCGCGCGACATGGAGGAAGTCCTTGGATGGTTGAGGTTAGAATCTGAAAAAGGAAAATGAATACTCTTAATCGATCCTCCTTAAAAACAAAAAATGGCCTTTCTTATTTTGAAATCCCAGAAATGGCAGAACTCGCATGGGTCCGGCATGCTTTTCTATCCCGCCAGGGAGGGGTCAGTCTTCCTCCTTATGATTCGCTTAACATGAGCGATAAGAATGGCGACCGGGAAGATTTTGTCTTCGAAAACAAAAACCGAATTGCGGCTGCCTTTTGCTTCGATTCGAGGCGCTTAGTTCTGCTCGATCAAATGCAACAAGATCAGATCCTACATATGAAAGAACCCATCAACACGCTTCCCGCTCCATTACAATACGACGCCCTGATCACGGATTCTCCGAATATCTTTCTCGGCATCCTCACCGCAGATTGCCTCCCAATCTTCGCGGTTGATCAAAAAAGGAAAGTGATTGCTGCCATCCACGCGGGAAGGCAGGGAACGTCGCTTCAGATTACGGCGAAAGTTCTGAAAAAGATGAAGGGAGACTTTGGCTGTTCATCCAAAGACTTCCTCATCGGCATTGGCCCATCCATAGGGTCTTGCTGTTATGAGGTGAATGAAAAGGTGCTTCATCCCGATTGGATGTCTTTCTCAACTCCAAAAGGATCGGGAAAGTGGATGCTTGACCTTGCTCAGATTAATATGGCACAGATGAAGAGGGAAGGGATTAAAGAAGAGCAAATTTTCTGGATTCATTCCTGCACTCGATGCCACGGCGATCTTTTCTTTTCTTACCGAGGAGAAGGTCGAACCGGAAGACAACTCTCTTTTATCGGAATGGTGGAATAATGGAATGTTGGAATATTGGGTCTAACCAGCATCCATATCTTATGAACAGCAAGGTTGGTCAAGTCAAACAGCGTCATTCCTGCCCCATATCAAGTACGGGGTAAACTCTGGCAGGAATCCAGACGTCGTCCCTGCGGAAGCAGGGAACCACTATTTAACTTACCGGATTGTTCCGTATCAAGTACATGGCAGGCTTAGTCAAGCCCGGAAATGAATAATATTTATCCTGATATGATAAAATTTACTAAATATATTTTTTACCCATCATTCCAATATTCCATTATTCCATCTTTCCACATCAAAATATGAAAGACATTATCTTGAAGGTTTACCTTCAGCCAAAATCCTCCAGAAATGAGGTGGTGGGTCCCTATCGGGATGGGATCAAAGTGAAGGTTACTGCGCCGCCTGTTGAAGGGAAAGCAAACGAAGCTCTTATTCGATTCCTAGCCAGAAAAATTGGAGTTTCCCCGTCTTGTATTGAAATTATCAGGGGCCAGCACTCCCGAGAAAAAACATTGAAGATTTCAGGCACCGTAGACCCGGGGTTGGCGAAGAAAATAGAAATTTGACATGTCCTCTTGATCTTGTGTAAACTACTTCCTCAAGTAGTACTTCATATCCGAGAGAGGATAAGGTAACACGCTGTGCCTATAGAGCGAAACATTGTGGAGCGTACAAAATTCAATAAGGTGGCCCAACTGCCGTACGAGCTGAGGCTCCGAGATTTCGAGATGGCCATGCAGGATGTATATGATTTTTTCTTTGACGTGAACTCTTACCTCTCCAAGAAAGGCCTCCAGAGATTGGACGAAATGCTTCGCCCGGCAATCATGTCGGGCGTTTTGTCGGATATGCGGACTGCAAGCTTGGCAAAGCACTCGCGAGTCCTCATCGAGAACCTATATTTCAATGGCCACCCAGACTTGATAGTTCAAGGGATTTACCCAGGCAATGCAGTCAAAGCGGGGACTGAGGGAATCGAGATAAAGACCACCCGAAAGACAGGAGGTGCGGTAGATACGCACGGCGCGAGAAATCAGTGGATGTGTGTGTTTGTCTACGACCTGGACACGGAAACCGAACCGGCCCGCGATAGGAAACCAATGAGTTTCACTGAAATCTATCTCGGGCACGTCACTGTTGAAGACTTCAGGCGCAATCCTCGCGGCGAACTCGGCACCCGGACGGCCACACTTCACCGTGAGGGCATTAAGAAGTTGCGCGAGAACTGGATATACAGGATTTAACCCAGCCCTGCAGGTCGAAATCTAATGAGTTTCGGGATGGCCTCGGACGCCAATTCAAAGTAACGTCGATCCTTTTCAATGCCGATACTTCGATACCCGACCGCTTCGGCAGCAGCCAATGTCGAACCTGTGCCTGCGAAAGGGTCTAGTATTGTTCCCTCACCGAGGGGCAGAACCCCGCGCACCACCCGACGAAGGAATGCCTGAGGCTTAAGACTTGGATGGGGTGCAGGAGCGCGTTCGTTCTTCCTCGTCGGAGCTGAGGAAATTACGTCGCCGAAGGGTTTGTCCGGAGACTGACGACGAAATCCCCCCGTCTTCCATTTCCGCAGGTTGTCCTGTACCCGTCCCTCAATCGGCTTCCTGAAAATGACCCATGGTTCCCACATTGACCGGGGCATCACACTCACATCCTCGAATTCTTCGTGTGCTGCTTTGGGGCGATCTCCTCCTCGCATTGTCATCACAAGGCGTATTATCTCCCCTCGTCGTTCAAGTCCGGCGTCCGCCAGGGCACCTGACAGGATATAGGATAGCAAAGGATTCGATGCCACCACAACGTTTGCTCCCGGCACAAGTTTTGGGAGTAGGAGTCGTGCCCAGAAGAAGAAAAAGGTCCGTAACTCTTCACGCTGTTCATCCGTCAGCGTAGTGAATCTGGGAAGCGGTGATCTTACATGGCCATCGAATGTCGGGGGGATGCGCCAAACCCCTCCTTTCCCATTCCGAAGCTTCATCTGTTGATCAGGCGTGTACTCATGAAGACCATAAGGCGGGTCGGTAACGATAGCGTGAATGCTATTGTCCTCTTGTTTCTCTATCCAATCGAAACAATCAGCGTGAAATAGGGTGGCATTGCCGATGGTGAACGGTTGCGCCCAGCCTGACAGTTTGGAAATCTCGCGTTGCATTCCACCGGAATATTCGGATCTAACGCGATAAATTCCGCGATCCTCTCGCACAAATAGCGCAGGCGTGTTAAGGAGCAAGTATGATCGAATGGATGAAGCAGGAGTTGGCCCCATGACCTTGTTCACCCTGTCTTCGATTTGCTTGACGGAAAGCGCCTCCGAAGTCAGTGTGAGAACCTGGAGGATGGCATCACGCACTCGGCCCGGCGCATATCTGGGCTCATTCTCACTCATACGCGAAGTATAGACGTCCAGACGTCAAATGTCAAGAACAATTTAGGTGTATGTTAGCATAGAAGTCTCCAGTTAATCCCAGGGATCGGTGATCCACTGGGACCTCGATCTTGTTTTTTCGGATCAAGTCTTCCATTCATGCTTCATTCCTCAATAGATTGTGCTCCCTCCCCGCTTTTGGAGAGTGGGGGTGAGGGGTTTTTCCTCAAAAATTAAAATGAGTTTGTGTCCGTAGCGATGACCTTCACTCCGAGCTTAAGCGCTTTTCCGGCAAGATATGGGTGACTGTACCCGTGAAGAGCTCTGCTGTCTCCATCATCATTTCCGAAAGGGTCGGATGAGGATGTATCGTGAGTCCCAGGTCTTGCGCAACAGCCCCCATTTCTATTGCCAGTGTGCCTTCCGAGATCATTCCCTCCGCGCCCGGGCCGCAAATTCCCACGCCCAGGAGGCGTCCTGATTCGGGATTGAAGAGCATCTTCGTTACTCCATCCGAGACGCCCATGGTGCTCGCGCGACTGGAAAATTTCCACAAGTACTTTTCCACTTTAATACGACGGTTTTGTTTTCGCGCCTGTTCTTCCGTCAAACCCGTCCAGGCGACTTGAGGGTTCGTATAAATCACGGCCGGGATCGCCTGAACATCGAAGGCCGATGCTCCTCCTTTAATCACCTCCGCGGCCACCTTCCCTTCCCGAAAAGCCTTGTGAGCCAGCAGGGGATCTCCTGCCACATCCCCGATGGCTAAGATCTTTTCATCAGTGGTGCGACGCTGCTCATCCACGACCACGAACCCCTGCTCATTCAATTTCACTTTGGTCTTTTCCAGGCCTAGATTATCGGTGTTCGGTTTTCGGCCGACGGCGATGAGCACCCGATCGAAGGTTTGCTCTGCCTTATCCAGCTCTCCCTCTAATTTAACATCTACACCTCCTTCGCGTTCTTTCAGGGAACCCACGCGGGTATTGAAATGAATGGCTTCAAAAATCTCTTTCAGCCTGAAGATTAAAATGTCCACGAGGTCAGCGTCCGCACCTCTTAGCAGTCGATCACCTCTCACGGCCACTGTTACTCGACTTCCCAGGGCAGCGTAAACGGTTCCCATTTCCAGCCCGACGTACCCGCCCCCCAAAATAAGCAGCGACTGTGGAATATCGGGCAACTCCAGTGCGCCCGCAGAATCTGTAATCCGGCTTCCCTTTGTGAAGGAGATGTCGCGAAAGGGTGTTGAGTAGGAACCGGTGGCCAATATGGCGTGACCAAAATGAATCTGACCCGATTCGGGACCTTCCAATCGTACTCGATCAGACCCTTCGAAAATCGCTCTCCCCTGGAGAAACTGAATCTTTCGCCGTTTGCTCAGCGTTAGGAGGCCATTGGTCAGTTTGTCGATCACCTGATTTTTCCAAGCCCGTATTCGATTAAGATCGATCTGGGGCTTACCAAATTTGATGCCCATCTCCTCAAATCGCTGCGAATCGTGCAGAAGCTCAGCCATGTAGAGAAGGGTTTTCGAAGGAATGCACCCCCGAAATAAGCATTCGCCCCCGGGCCGTTTCTCTGTATCTACCAAAGTAACTCCCATTCCCAAGTCCGCAGCCCGAAATGCAGCCGCATACCCCCCAGGACCTGCACCGATCACGAGAACCTCCGTTTCGCGCTTCCCCTCCGCCACTGCCATGAGAGCACCCTCCTCTGTTATTCTAAGAATTAATTACCCGAAAAACTCTCGGAACAAAATGGGATAAAGTATGTAGTTTCCTTAAAAAACGACGGTATTTATATAAAAAAGCGGTCGAAGTCAGTCCCGAAGTCCCCCGATTTTCTGCTGCGGGACAAAAACGATTGACTTGAAAAGAAAACCAGGATATTTTATAAAATGGAAGTGGGCAGGTTCTGGTGAGCCTCCTGGACTTCAAATCCAGTGACGGGCAGAGATGTCCGTGGTGGGTTCGATTCCCATGCACTTCCGCCAATATGCACGGGATTGCCCTTTTCGCAGCACGAAGAGGCTATCGCTAAAAGGAGAAAAAAATGTTTGGAATCGGAATGCCTGAGTTGATTGTTATTTTGGTCATCATTTTGGTCATCTTCGGTGCCGGGAAACTGCCTCAGATCGGTGAAGGGCTTGGCAAAGGAATTAAAAATTTCAAGAAGGCGACCAAAGACAAAGAAGAAATAGACGTCACACCTAAAAAACCTGAGGAGATTTCCGAAAAAAAGTAAATCCTGCGCCATAGCTCGAAGGACTCTTCTTGGAATATTCTTGACAAATTTCGCGTCAATCCGAAATCAACTCGTAAAGGTGCAGGTGAAAAGCCAAAAGCCTCTTATCTTCAAAAAGAAACATATTGCCTATATCGGGATTGGTTCTAACGTCGGCGACAGATTATATTACTGTGAAAACGCGATCTTAGAAATCTTAAAGATCGGCCCTCATAAGCTCTTAGCAAAATCTTCGTTCTTCAAAACAGAACCTGTGGGCTACCTTTCTCAGGATTGGTTTGTAAACGGAGTGATAAAGATCGAGACCGACTTAGAACCCTCTGAACTCCTCCGAACGTTGAAGACTATCGAAACCCAGTTAGGCCGTACCGAGACCTTTCGATGGGGACCCAGGACGATTGATCTGGACATCCTCTTTTTCGATGATATTCAAATTCAAACGGGGGAGCTCAAGATTCCCCACCCACTCATCCAAGACCGCAAATTCGTCCTCATCCCGCTGGCTGAAATCGACCGACATCTCATCCATCCTGTTTTAAAGAAAACCGTCCAAGAACTCTTAAATGATTTTCAAGAAGACCAGGAAGTCGAGAAACTTTAATCTCCTGCCCCAGAGATTCCTGGACTTTCTCATCTCTAAACAATTGACAAAGCTAAACAAGTTCAATGCGGTGCTGAAAATTTTGGAAAGCCTCGAGGGAAGGGACTGCGGAGCCGGTATCCATTAGAGGACGCTGAACGAGCGGAGAAAGGTGATACGTTTTCTTCTCTTGTTATCATGGTTCTACGACAACCTGTTTGGGTACAATTTCCTGTCTTTTGGGAAGGACAACTCGAAGCACCCCGTCTTTGTAAGAAGCCTTTATGCCCTCCTGATCGATCCTTCTCGGCACGGTGAATGTCCGGCGAAAGGTTCCGTAAGGTCTCTCGATCTGAATGTATTTCTCCTCTGCAGACTCCTTCATAAACTTTCTCTCCCCTTGAATGATCAGAGTGCCTTCTTCTATCCTGATGTCGATCTCATTTTGATTCACGTCAGGGAGGTCAATTTTCAATACCACATCATTTTCCCTCTCCAAAATGTCCACAGGAGGGAACCAGGTTCCCTGAATCATTTCCTCTTTCCAAATACGGGAAAGGGTTTGGTCAACGAGCCGAGTCATCCGGTCTTGCATCGCTATCAGATCTCGAAAGGGCTCCCATTTTACGTGGGGCATACCCATCACCTCCTGAAATTGTCCTTTTTCCCAGTATACTCGAATTGGGTAAAGGTTTCAAGTCCGACAGGTATAGCAGACATCGAAAAAATCTTTTGAGAGTTTCGCTTGTTCTTTAAACTTTTCTAACTGAAACCAAGGGGCGAAGTAGTTTCCGCAGACTTTGCATTTCTTCATCTTCAACGTCCGTTTCCACCGGACGATCGTTCGCTCATCGCCCTCCTCCTTCATCCGGATGACGTCTACGGGGCAGGCGATCACACAGGCACCACAAGCGATGCAGTTCATGGCCTCTTCCCCGAAAGGAGGAATCATTTCCTTCCGGTCTCCTCGAAATGCGAATTGAATCGCATGGGCTCCCACTACTTCATCGCAGATCCTGCCGCAGAGACCGCAGAGGATGCAGTCCTTGTCATCTCGTTTGAATCGTACTTCTTGAACACCCATCTCCCCGGCCATATCCTGAATGAGCTTATCGCCAGGACACATGGCCAGGGTGAGTTCGATCATCATTTTACGGGCCCGCAAGACCTTTTCCGTTCGGGTAAACACCTCGATGCCTTCCATCACAGGATACGTACAGGAGGTGGTCATCCTCGACTTTCCTCTTCTCGCCACTTCAACCAGACAGAGACGGCAGGCGCCATAGGGTTTCACCGATTCATGATAGCAAAGGTGGGGAATCTCAATTCCTGCATCTAAAGCTACCTCCAAAATATTTCCGCCATCTCTCCCCTCAACCGGTTGCCCATCGATCTTAAAAGGGATCATCAGCTTTCCTCCTGGTACGTCTAACCTCTAACTGAGAGCATGTATTGGAATTCGGTTCTGAAATTTCAAATCCCAAGTACCAAATCCCAAATAAATCCAAAACTCCAATTTCAAATGACCCAAACAAATTCTTCAGTTTTTCAATCCGCATTCCGCATTCCGAAATCCGCAATGCTATTGGACTTCGACCGCCTCAAATTTACAGGTCTCAAAACACATGCCACATTTGATGCATTTCTCAGCGTCGATCTTGAAAGGTTCTCCCGCCTCTTTCTTTGTCTTTCGCTTCCCCGTGATCGCCTTCTCCGGGCAGACCTTTGCACATCTTCCACACCTCGCGCACACATCGGAGAGAATACGATATTCGAGGAGGCCGCGACAGACCTTTGCCGGACATCGCTTGTTGAGAATGTGCTCCCGATATTCGTCTCGGAAATAGCGAATGGTAGAAAGGACCGGATTGGGAGCTGTTTGGCCCAGACCGCAGAGCGAGGCTTCTGCCGTCACCCATCCCAATTCCTCCAGGAGATCAATATGCTCGATGGTCCCTCGCCCCTCCGTGATCTCCGTCAAAATTTCATGCATCCGTCTCGTCCCTTCCCGGCAGGACGTACATTTTCCACAGGATTCGTCTTTCAAGAAGTTCGTAAAATACTTGGCCAAATCAACCATGCAGGTGGACTCGTCCATCACGATCATTCCGCCGGAACCCATCATCGACCCCACTTCCGTCAACCGATCGAAATCAACAGGCAGATCAACGAGCGATTCTGGGATACATCCACCCGAGGGGCCTCCGGTCTGAACGGCTTTGAATTTTTTCCCGTCGGGAATCCCTCCTCCGATTTCGTAGACGATCTCGCGGAGGGTGATTCCCATGGGCACTTCCACCAGTCCTGTATTGTTGACCTTGCCGACGAGAGAGAAAATCTTGGTTCCTTTGCTCCCTTCGGTGCCGATCCGGGTGTACCACTTCGCACCGTTCAGGATGATGACGGGTACGTTTGCCCAAGTCTCCACATTATTCAAATTAGTCGGTCGATCCCACAGGCCACTTTCCACGAGGTGAATATGCTTTGCCCTGGGTTCTCCCACCTCACCGGCAATGGATGCGACCAGCGCCGAAGATTCGCCGCAGACAAAAGCCCCGCCTCCCCGGCTGATCTTGACATCGAAATCGAATCCAGAGCCAAGGATATTCTTCCCGAGCAGGCCCAGTTCCCTCGTCTGCTCGATGGCAATGCCAATATTGACGACAGCCAAGGGATATTCGTTCCGAACATAGACATATCCTTCATGGGCGCCAATGGCATAGGCACCGATGATCATCCCCTCCAAAACACTGTGAGGGTTTCCTTCCAAGAGGCTTCGATCCATGTAGGCCCCCGGGTCCCCTTCATCTGCGTTGCAGATGACATATTTAATGTCTCCGTGAGCCTTTCGACACGATTCCCATTTTAGTCCTGCAGGAAAGCCTCCTCCGCCACGCCCTCGAAGATTTGATTCCTTCACCTCTTGAATGATGTTCTCAGGAGTCATCGTGAGCAACGCTTTCGGTAAAGCTCGATATCCTCCCACAGCAATATAGTCTTCCACAGAGGTCGGGTCGATGCTCCCGTTGTTCCCAAAGATAATCCGCATCTGCTTTTGGTAGAACGGGACCTCTTCCTCATGGATGATCTTTTCGTTGGTGCACGGGTGCTCATAAAGCAGCGACTCGATCACCTTGCCCTTCAAGACTGTTTCGTCGATGATTTTTGCGGCATCTTCCGGTTTGACACGTTGATAAAGAATCTTTTGTGGATAGATGACCACCAAGGGTCCTTTTTCACAAAACCCGTGACATCCGGTTACCCGGATATTTATCTCGTTGGCTTTTGAGTGATTCTGTAGGGCCTCTTTGAAAGCGTCGATCACCTGATGACATCCTGAGGCATGGCATCCCGTCCCTCCGCAAACCGTCACGCAGGGCTGATGAGGATCTCTCTTGCTCAGAATCTCGTTCCGAAATTTTTCCAAAGCATCTGGAGAACTAATCCTTCTCATTCACACTCTCCTTCTTATCCGTATCAAATTGGCCTAACACTCCCTTTACCTGGGCTGGGCTCATCTTTCCGAAGTAATGGCCATCCACAACCATAATGGGTCCGGAGGCGCACACTCCAAGGCAATTTACCGTCTCGAGGGTGAATTTCCGATCTGGCGTTGTTTCCCCCTGCCGAATTCCTAGCTCTGACATCAACCGATCCACAATCCGGATGCCTCCGCGAACATGGCAGGCTGTTCCCAGACAGACCTGAATCTCATGAAGGCCGCGGGGAATGAGGCTGAAGGCCCTGTAGAACGTGGCAATTCTGTAAATCTTGTTTATGGGGATACGGAGGCGCTCCCCCACCTGTTCGAGCGTCTCTTTGGGCAAATATTTCTCTTTCGCCTGAATATCCTGAAGGATTGCCAAAATGGAAGATTCTTTTCCTTCGTATCGATCAATGATGGCATCGATCTCTGAATGGGTCATTCTAAGCTCCTTTTCCTGCCTTTTGTTTCAACTGCTCGTATTCGCGGTGAACTCGTTTCTCAATCCCCTCAATCATCTCATCCGTGAGGTGACGAAATCTTCCCTGGAGCTTGATATACTCCTTGATGGGTCTTAATTTCGGGAAATCGATATTCAAGCGGTACTGCCCACGCTCCACTTCATAAAGAGGAAAGATCCCTGTTTCCACAGCCATCCGACCCAGTCTGATTGAAAGTTCCGGCGCTGACCTCCATCCCGTGGGACAGACGGATAAAATATGGACATAGGCAGGTCCTTCTATATCAGCGGCCTTCTTCACTTTCTGCACCAAATCGATTGGATAGCTCGGGCAAGCCGTGGCTACGTAGGGAATATTGTGAGCCGCTGCGATGGCAGGCATATTTTTCTTCCACGTAATCTGCCCCATCTGAACTCTTCCCACCGGTGAGGTAGTGGTGGACGCCCCAAAAGGCGTCGCAGAAGACCTCTGGATACCGGTATTCATATAGGCTTCGTTGTCAGTGCAGATGTAGAGAAAGTTATGGCCCCTCTCAAGGGCACCCGAGAGTGCCTGAAGCCCGATATCTGCCGTTCCTCCATCTCCTCCCATGGCAAGGGTGACGATCTTTTTACGAGGGATTCTCCCCTTCCTCATCAAGACCTTTAATGCGGATTCGATCCCCGAGGCAACCGCTGCGGTATTCTCAAAAGCCACGTGGAACCAGGGCACCCTCCAGGAAGTATAGGGCAAAGGTGAAGAAACAATCTCCATGCAGCCTGTGGCATTGGCAATGATCACATTTCTCCCCAATGCTTTCGCAACCAATCTCACGGCCAACGCCTCAGCACATCCCTGGCAGGCCCGATGACCGGGAGCAAAATATTCTTTTTGAGTCAACGTTCGAACTGCAAAAACATTTAAATTTTCTGTCATCCTCTCACCCCGTAGATTTCGTAACCCTCTTTATTTCCTTCTTCGATTTCGATTTCGGCCTTATCCACCATTTTGATGAAGTCCGAACGGGTCACATCCCTTCCTGAAATCCCTGCAACGAAATTATAGATTGCCGGCCTCTGGTCCTTCCCATATAGGGCTGCCTTTACTTCCGATGCAACCGGTCCACAAGCTCCAACAGAGATGGCCCGGTCAATGATCACCAGTTGTTTTGCATGGAGGGTCGCCTTTTTCAGCTCATCAAAAGGAAAAGGTCGCCAGAGCCGAAGTTTTACAAGCCCGACCGACCTCCCCTCTTCTCGCATCTTATCCACAGCCACAGAGGCTGTCTCACTGCAACTTCCCATGGTGACCAGTAGCGTATCGGCATCCTCGGCCTTATAAGTCTCGACGGGATGATAGTACCTGCCCGTCATGTCTCCGAAGGCCTTCCAGGTTTCTGTAATTTTAGGCATGGAAGAGAGGAGAGCCTCCTCCTGAGCTTTCTTCGCTTCTGCAAAAATACTGGGGAGCGCAAAAGCACCCATGGTTACCGGATGATCCGGGTGCAGCTGGTGGACAGGCTCATAAGGAGGAAGAAACCGATCAATCTTCTGCTGTTCGATCAATTCAATCGGTTCGATCACGTGGCTGAGAACAAACCCATCCATGTTGATAATGACAGGAAAGAGAACTTTCTTGTCTTCTCCCAGCCGATACGACACAAAGACATGATCGTAGACCTCCTGGCCATTCTCCACAAAGAACTGAATCCACCCACAGTCCCGAATCGACATCGTATCGCTATGATCATTCCAGATGCTCAGGGGGGCGGAAAGTGTCCGGTTCGCGATGATCATGAGCATCGGTAACCTCAAGCCCGATGCGATGTAGGTTATCTCGCTCATCAGGGCTAACCCCTGAGAGCTCGTGCAGGTGAATGTCCTTGCCCCGGTTGCTGCAGCTCCGACACAGACGCTCAATGCAGAATGTTCAGACTCCACGCAGAAGAATTCTGCATCCAGCTCTCCATTGGCTACGATCTCCGAGAGATGCTCCACGATATGCGTCTGAGGCGTAATCGGATAGGCCGAGATCACATCCACATTGGCCTGCTTCACCGCCTCGGCGGCAGCAATTGAAACCTCCATTCCAACCCTTTTCCCCATTTATTTTTCCTCCTCTTCCAGCACCATGGTGATGGCTCCGGTAGGACATTCTTTTGCGCAGATACCACAACCCTTGCAATAAAAAAGGTCAGCAATGAAATAATTCTCTTCATTCAGGTTGTAGGCCATGTCCGGACAGAAGATATAGCACAATCCGCAATGGATACAGAGGTCCTTTTTCAAAACGGGTTTGAGAGTCTTCCAATCCCCTGTCCGATATTGGCTTGCATTTCCAGGCTCCAAGACGACATTACCAATTGTCAGTTCCTTCCATGTCCATTCTGATTCAGGTTTTGTCATACCCTTCTACCTCTCTTCTAATGGAACGAATTTAATCCTCGCCTCCACTTTTACTACGGGAGGACGGACGATACCCAAAAAAATTATTGAATCAGGACAGTCTCTTGATAGGCCCTTTCGAAAGCAGAAATATTCTTCTCAGCAATTCTACCAAACCGCTCCTTGAACGGAGGGAGAAAGGATTCCTTCTTGACCAATCCTGAAGCCTTAACTAAAGAACCAAGCATGGTCGTATTCGTAATGGGAAGGCCGAGAACTTCCCTGGCAATTTTGACGGCGTCCACTACTCCAATTCGATTTTTTATCTTCAGATCTTCCTTCACCTTATTCGCAGAATCCTTGCTTGTCGTGATCAGAACACCATCCGGCTTTAAGCCGGCTCCGACGTTAACAATCTTTAAAAGAGAGGCGTCAAGGACAACCACAAGATCCGGTTCGTAAATATTGGCTCTGATCCTAATGGGTTGGTCGCTGATTCGACAGAAAGCTAAGACCGGTGCTCCCCTCCGCTCCGGGCCAAAGCTTGGGAATGCTTGTGCATACTTACCTTCTTCAATAGCTGCAAGCGCCAAAAGTTCAGCCGAACTAACAGCCCCCTGACCACCTCTTCCATGGAATCGAATTTCAATCATTTGCTTCTCCTAGATTTTTCAAATAACCGGGTTAAATGTAAGATATTTTTAGCCTTTTTTCAAGAAAAAATCCAAAAAGAAATCAAAGGGTTACTATATAAAAATTGATCTAACGACCATAGATTTGTGAACGGGCCAAAAATTGCGTTAACGTTAACAAATACCCAAACAGATGTCAACAAAAAATTCCTAAATCTCTCTTCTGCCCTCAAGCGCTTTTGACAAAGTCATCCCATCGGAGTATTCAATCTCGCTTCCCATAGGAATTCCGTAAGCGATTCTTGTCACCTTTATACTAAAGGGCTTAATGAGATTCGAAAGATAAAGGGCAGTGGCTCCTCCTTCCACCGTGGGATTGGTCGCCAGGATGACCTCTGAAATCTCTTCCTGTTGAAGCCTCTCCAATAACTCCCGGATCTTCAGGTCGTCCGGCCCAATCCCTTCCAAAGGGGAGATCGTACCGTGTAACACATGGTATCTTCCATTAAAATCTCCGGTGTTTTCGATAGCGATCAGGTCGTTCGGTCCCTCAACGACACAAAGGACCTCCCGGGTTCTGCGTTCATCTTGACAAATCCGGCACGGATCCTCATCGGTCAGGTTGAAGCAGATAGAGCAAAGCCGGATCTTTTCTTTCACATCCACAATTGCCTTGGCCAGTTGCTGAGCCTCTGACGGACTGCTCCTCAAGATATGGAAGGCCAGTCTGGAGGCAGTCTTTCTCCCGATGCCCGGAAGCCTCGTCAGGGCTTCGATAAGGTGATCAATAGGTTTTGCGTAGAGAGCCATTTCTCAATTTTCCCTTTTTCTTTATTTGCCTCTTATACAAATGTCGAACGGTCATCGTTATCAGATATGACGCAATTCTGGAATGCATATATCAGAATATCAGGAAATCAGTAAGCAGGTACCAGGACATCAGGACACCAGTCAGAGCATTTTGTGTAACCTGATATTCTGATAACGGATGCCCACCTTCTGATAGCCTGATAACCTGATCCACTTGCGTTAGATGAGTCCCGGAATATTGAGTCCACCCGTAATTCTTTTCATCTCCTCTGTCATCATCTCCTGGGATTTCCGAATAGCCTCGTTCACGGCTGCTGCAATCAAATCCTGCAGCATCTCGATGTCTTCTCGGTTGACCACTTCCGGGTCAATGCGAATGCTTAGGATTTCCTGTTTCCCATTGATCACAACGTTCACCATGCCTCCTCCGGAACTGGCTTCCACCGTTTTCCCGGCCATCTCCTCTTGGAGTTTAGAAATTTTTGCGTGCATCTCTTGAGCCTGCTTGAGCATATTTCCGAATCCTTTTACCATACGGATCTCCTTTTACTCGACGATCTTGCCGTTGAAGAGACGAAGAGCCTCTTGAATAATGGGGTTCTCTTCTTCTCGTTGTTCCAATCTTTTGCCCTGCTCACTGTGCGTCATCTCTCCCCTGGCGACCCCCTCCCGCCCTCTTGATCCTGTCCATTCATCCAGCGGTGAGATGACCACCTTTATCTTCTTTTTAAGGTATTCATGACAGATCGATTCCAATTGACTCCGGTTTTCTCTTTCCAACATTCTCTCGTAATGAAATGAATCTTTGTCGAAGCCGATCTCAATCTTCTCATCGCTCAGATGGACGAGATTTCCCAAAACCAGGAAAGCACCCAGTATGGGGTTCTTCGCCCGCGTAAAATCGACCAGCCCCTTCCATGTCTCCTCCCAGATTTTCGAGGGGGCATCACTAAACTCCTCTTCTGTTTTTGAAGCTTTCGGCTCTTCATTCTTTTTGATAATTTTTTCTTCGCCGGTTTGTTTCAGCTTATCGGCAGATGCGTCGTCATCTCTTTTATTTTTATCTTTATCCGGTTCTGGCCCTGGATGGACCACCCCTGGAGCGGAGGAGACCCGTTTCTCCTTTTCCCCTTTGAGCAGCACTCTACTCTCTAAGGCTTCCAATTTCTTCATCATCTCGTCGACGGGGAGGACGGGGCGTGAGGTCACCATTCGAATCAATGCCACTTCCAGCATGGTTCGCGGAAAAGCGGACTGGGCTATTTCCTGCTCTCCTTTCAAAAGAAGGCTGAAGAGATGATTCAATTGGTCGAATTGGAATTTTTCCGCCTGCTTCTTAAGTGATCCCAACTCCTCCTCCGGCAATTCCATCAGCCTTTCCGGGTGTTGACTGAGCTTGATGAGGATTAAATGACGAAGAGTTTGAAGAAGTTCTCGGCAGAAATGTTGAAGATCATATCCGAACTGGTAGACTTGTTCGACGGCCTCCATGCATCGCTCAACATTTCGATCAGCAATCGCTTCGATCGTATCGCTCAGAATCTTTCGGTCGATGAGCCCAAGGACTTCGGCAATCTCCTCGTCCCGTATCTGTTTTCCTGCATAAGCGATGACTTGATCGAGGAGGCTTTCCGCATCTCTTAGGCTTCCTTCCGATTCCTGGGCGATTGAGAAAAGACCTCCCTCACTGATTTGGATCCCCTCTTCTTCCACGATCCTCTTCAGACTTCCCACGACCTCTCTGAACGGAATCCTCTTAAAATCGTAACGCTGGCATCGCGAAAGAATGGTGGCGGGGATTTTATGGGGCTCGGTGGTGGCGAAGATGAAAATAATGTGCGGGGGAGGCTCCTCCAAGGTTTTCAATAAGGCATTGAAGGCCTCTTTGGTCAGCATGTGGACCTCATCGATAATGTAGATCTTATACCGGCTCTTGGCAGGAGTATATCGGACATTCTCCCTCAACTCCCGAATTTCATCAATCCCACGGTTTGAAGCACCATCGATTTCAATCACATCGATCGACGTCCCGTGAGTGATCTCTTGGCAGTTCGTACATTGATTGCAGGGATTGATCTGGGGACCTTTTTCGCAGTTTAGAGCTTTTGCCAAAATGCGGGCCGTGGAAGTCTTGCCAACCCCTCTTGCACCGGTAAACAAGAAGGCGTGAGCCACTCGTTGTTGTGAAATCCCATTTTGCAAGGCCCGGGTAATATGTTGTTGCCCGGCAACCTCCTCAAAGACCTGTGGTCTCCACTTTCTTGCCAATACTAAATAGGATGTATCTTCTTTCGCCATAAGGTACAGAATATGAACTGCACACAATTACTTATATTCTGGCTGCTTCTTCACCATCTCTACAGATAACCTGTTGATAGCCAGGCTCCCCTGCGGCACACAAAGGGGATTACTGCCGCTGCTTCCTTCCGGACCTGACGGGGTTTGTAATCTTTTGTTGCGCAGGACCCGGCTATCAACAAGATTGAATGACGTGGCCGCCGAACTCCCGTCCCAGAATCGGGGAAGGTTCTCATCCCTTAATTATAACTGGCTTGCCAGCCGTAGCCTTGGCGTAGGCTGGCGGAGAGAGAGGGATTCGAACCCTCGATCCCGTTATTAGCGGAATACACGATTTCCAATCGTGCCCCTTCGGCCTCTCGGGCATCTCTCCGTTTGTTAGAACGCTATGCGCATAGCGCTAAGCGCTTGGCACTTACCCGTCGTGTGTGGCCTGCCATCCGGAGCCTTGGCGTAGGATGGCGGAGAGGGTGGGATTTGAACCCACGTCTCCTTTTGGGAGAACCGCTTTTCGAGAGCGGCGCCTTAAGCCACTCGGCAACCTCTCCTTTCCAATCAGTTAGTAGTAGTTCTCTATCTCCGAACTCCTCACTCATTATGTTCTTCGATCTCTGAAAAACGATTTCAAAATTTCGGCACATTCTTTTTCAAGAATTCCTCGATCAACCTTTACCTGGTGATTCAAACCGTTATTATTCAATAATCGAAACTTCGATTCGACTGCCCCATACTTTGGTTCAAGCGATCCAAAGACCAATCTCGATATCCTCCCGTGAGCCATGGCAGAAACACACATGGGACAAGGTTCCACCGTCACATACAGCACTGTTTCGGTCAACCGATAATTTCTTAAAATCTCTCCTCCTTTTCGAAGGACAAGAATTTCTGCATGAGCAGTTGGGTCGCTGAGTTCAATGCACCGATTATGATCTCTTGCTATGACACGATCCCCTTTTAACAAAATGGCCCCTACTGGAATTTCCCCTCTTTCTCCAGCCTTTTCGGCCTCCTCTAAAGCCATTTTCATATATTTCTCATCGAAATCTCTCTCAAGCATCGCATTCTCTGCCGTATCAACGAGCGGTTGAGGGATGGGGCTTAAAAATAGATTTTTATATTAACAAGAAACATCTGATCAGGCAAGGACAATAAACTTCCTAAACTTCGTGTGACAATAAACTTCGTGCCCCCCTCCAGTTTTTATTGCCTCTGACCGGGGTAAATCCCCTCCAACGCTTCATAAGGCCCGCGTTGAGGGCAATCAGGGTTGATGCTCATAAAAGATTTGAAACTCCGGTGTTCCTTAAAGCCCGCAGTCAAGCCCTAAAAGGTTGGGCCGATGAAGTCTCTTCAGGGACCTACCACCGGTCGGGCAATAAGAAAACACATCCTTCCCCAATAGGCTCAGGCCAGAGGGGCGAGTTGGAGAAGCTTCAGAGCGGCTTCCTCTAAAGGGATCCCGCGAAGGAGAATCCTTATCCAGACAGACCAGCTGACGGGGAGAAATAAGTAATGACTTTTTGTAGGTCTTCAGGGGTGTCCACTGAAAGGGGTTCATAATCAACAGGGTTGACTTTTATGCGGTAGCCTTTTTCTAAAGCCCGAAGTTGCTCGAGTTTCTCAAGTTTTTCTAACGGGGTAGGCTTCATTTTTGAAAAATGGAGGAGAAATTTTCGGCGAAATACATAGACGCCGATGTGCTTGAAGACTCTTTTGGGAAGGGGTCTGCTCGTTCCAAAAGGGTTGGATTCCAGCCGGCCAATCTGTAGTTCCCGGGGAAACGGGATGGGGGACCTGGAAAAATAAAGGGCAAAATTCTTCTGATCCACTACGACTTTTACGATATGGGGATTGAGCCAATCCCTCACCTCCTCGATCCTGGTCATAAGGGTGGACATCTGGAGGGTATCATCAACGACGAGGGGCCGGATCGCTTTATCGATGACGTTTCCTCTGATGAGCGGCTCATCTCCCTGGACATTGACGATGATTTCCGATTTGAGTTTCCTCGCAACCTCCGCCACCCTATCCGTTCCAGTAAAATGCGTTGGGGAGGTCATGACCGCCTTTCCACCGAAAGATTTAACAGCCTCTTCTATTCTTTGATCATCAGTAGCGACGATCACCTCATCAATCCATTTCGACTGGCGCACACCTTCATACACATACTGGATCATCGGTTTGCCAAGGATATCGGCAAGGGGTTTTCCCTCAAACCGAGTCGATCCATATCGAGCAGGAATTACAGCAGAAATCTTCATCGTTATCTTGTACCCAAATGCTTTACCCTACACAATAGATGCGTGCAATAAGGATGACTTCATTTAATCAGATTAGAATGAGACTGTCAACCTCGCCATGAAGTAGGGACCTGCAGTGGGTTCGACAGGAATGTGTGCGCGAACCTGAACATTGGTGCAGATTTTACTGAAGTGGGTAAGCAAGAAATCAGGTTTTGAACTAGGCAAGTCAGTACAATTCGTCGTGCGCCATTACAAGATCTGACCCCCGACGAAATTATGTCTCCAGGAGAATCAGATCAGGGTCTTCGAGACGAAGAATGACGGTGTTGAGAAAGCGCGCTGCCTCAGCGCCATCCACCACCCGGTGATCGAAGGAGATGGAAAGCGGAAGAATTTTTCGGACAACCACTTTCCCATCTCTGATCACTGGCCTGTCCTGTATTCTTCCGACGCCCAAAATGGCCACTTCAGGATAATTGATGATCGGTGTCCCATAAATCCCGCGCACTGCTCCGTAATTGGTGATGGTAAAGGTCCCACCCTTCAGGTCAGCCAGGTCGATGGTTCGATTCCTTGCTTTTTCTGTCAGCTGGGTCAATTCCTGGGCCAGTTCAAAGATGGACTTCTCTTTTGCAAGTTTCACGACCGGAACCATCAACCCCTCGGGAGTATCCGTGGCAAGGCCAATATTGATATATTTTTTCAGGACGATCTCTTCATTCTCATCATCCAAGGTAGCATTCAGGTAAGGATGGTCGGTGAGACCGGTCACCACGGCCTTGATGATGAACGGCAGGATGGTCAGTTTAATCCCTTTGCTTTCCGCAACTTTTTTCTCCTTCTCCCTGATTCGCCAGAGCTCTGCGACATCAGCATCATCCATGGCCGAGACATGGGGCGCAGTATAGATCGACTTCACCATGGCTTTGGCAATGGATCGCCTGACCCCCCGCAGTGGAATACGCTCAACAAAACCATACAGGTCATACTTTCTGGCCTTCTTTATTTCCTTCACGTCTTCAGCCGGCTTTGCTTTGGCTTCTGCTGCCTGGCGGACATCCTTTTCCAAGACCCTACCTTCGGGACCGGTACCCTGGACCTTGTTAATGTCAACATCCAACTCTCTTGCCAGGGCCCGAACAGCGGGTGTCGCCAGTGCGCGTTCGCCAGCAGGCGTTGCTTTCGCTGGAGCTGGTCTTACTGTTTCTTTCTCGACCTTCGCTCTTAGAGGAACCTCTTCGGCTGCTTTTCGTGGGGGAACTTTTTCTGCTTCGGCAGGGGCTTCTTCTGGCGCTTCCTCCAATTCACCCACAACGCCTACGGATGGCTTTGAAGGCGCAGTAGCCAATGTTTCTCCCTTCTCTCCGATTACAACGATTACCTGACCGACTTTTACAACCTCTTTTTCCTTCGCTAGTATTTTCAGGATCACCCCGGTCCGTGGAGCTGGAATTTCTGCGAGAGCCTTGTCCGTCTCAACTTCGACAAGCGGTTCCCCCTCCTTGATTTCGTCCCCTTCTTTGACCAACCAGCGGACAATCTCACCCTCGGTTAATCCTTCTCCAATGTCAGGAAATTTAAATTCGAATGCCATAAGGCCTCCCATCCCCTCACCTTCGCCTCCCCCAGAGAGGAAGGCGCGAGGGGATTAAAAACTCATTACCTTTTTCACTGCCATCACAATTCTTTTGGCGTTGGGAAGATAATAGTGCTCGCTCTTCATCAGAGGAACAGGAATATCGAACCCTGTCACCCTCTCAATCGGCGCCTGGAGAGAAAGAAAGGCTTTCTCGTTGATGAGGGCAATGATTTCCGCACCCAGTCCACAGGTCTTGGGTGCCTCGTGGACGACCACTCCCCTGCCCGTTTTTTTGATGGAGGTGACGATCGTCTCCATATCCATGGGAGAGATGGTTCTGAGATCGATGATCTCGGGATCGATTTTATCCCCCTTCAATTGCTCCGCTGCGTTGAGCGCCTCTCTTAACATCGCTCCATACGCAATGACCGTCACATCTTTCCCTTCTTGAACCAATCTCGCCTTTCCGAGAGGGATCGTATAGCCGCCTTCCGGAACTTCCTCCCGTATGGCCCGGTAGATGCGTTTAGGTTCCATAAAGATGACAGGATCCAGGTCGCGAATCGAGGAGAGCAAGAGGCCCTTGGCTTCATAGGGAGTGGAAGGAATGACGACTTTGATACCGGGCATATGCGCCAGAAGGGCTTCCGGGCTATCGGAATGATGTTCGGGAGCATGGATGCCGCCTCCATAAGGAGCCCTGATGACCAGAGGGCACGTGAACCTCCCTCTTGAACGATTACGCATTCGGCCGATGTGGTTGATGATCTGATCGAGACAGGGATAGAGAAAGCCTTCAAACTGAATTTCTCCAATCGGCCGAAGACCGTAAATAGCCATGCCGAGCGCTGTGGCTGAAATCGCCAACTCTGCTAACGGTGTGTCGATGACGCGCTCGGCTCCAAACTTTTTTTGAAGTCCATCGGTTACGCGAAAGACGCCCCCCTCTTTCCCCACGTCCTCGCCGAAAATAATAACCCTGCTGTCCCTTTCCAACTCCTCTCGAAGTGCCAGATTGAGTGCTTCCACCATATTGAGCTTAGCCATAACCAGATCCTCTTTCCCTGCATTATTGTCTAACTTTATCACAGCGTTGATTTTAGGTACTTTAGCTGCTCCTTCAATTGCGGCGTCATCTCCGCAAAAACATACTCAAAGATTTCTTCAGGCTTTGGGGCCGGAAAAGATTCTGCATCCTTGACCGCCTGGTCGACTTCCTTCTGGGCCTCCTCGGTCATTCGGTTCTCAACCTCCTCACTCCACAGTCCCTTTCCTTTCAGATAGGATCTCAACCTCACCATCGGATCCAACGGTTTCCAACGTTCAATTTCTTCATTGTCTCGATATTTGGTCGGATCATCTGCCGTGGTGTGAGGTCCGAAGCGAAAGGTCACACCTTCGATCAACGTCGGTCCTCGTCCCGAGCGCGCCTTATCCACCGCTTCCTTCGTTGCCGTGATCACCGCAAACAGATCATTTCCGTCTACCTGGATGCCGTCGAACCCATAGGCGATCGCCTTCTGGGCAATCGTGGCCGAAGCGGTCTGCCTGGATCTCGGAACGGAGATGGCAAATTGATTGTTCTGGCAAAAGAAGACCGTAGGCGTCTTGAACACTCCGGCAAAATTCATCGCCTCATGGAAATCGCCTTTCGACGTAGCCCCGTCTCCGAAGAATGAGATCGTAACGATCTTATCGCCTTTGATTTTCGCTGCCCAGGCTGTGCCGACAGCATGAGGGATATGGGTACCCACCGGGATTGAAACGGGCAGGACATTAATGTCTTCAGGGGCCCGGCTCCCCATCTCATTTCCCATCCAATAGACAAAAAAGTTCTTGAGAGGAATTCCCATCATCAAAGTGATCCCGATCTCTCTGAAGGCAGGAAAAACCCAGTCGCCTTTCTGAAGGACGTAGCCGCTTCCCACCTGACAAGCCTCCTGACCCCAGATGGGGGCATAGGTTCCAAACCGTCCCTGACGCTGAAGAAGTAGCCCCCGCTGATCGGCCGTGCGAATAAAAACCATCTTTTGATAAAGTGCCAATGTCTGCTTGTCTTCGATGGGAGGCTTCAGGCCCGGTTGAAGCGTCCCGTCAGGCTTTAGAATCTGAAACATCTTTCCCTTGAGTGGATCATAATCTTCAAAAAGACTCATCGCTCAACCCCTTCTTGATTTTTGATTTCCAATTTTCGATTTTGACAATCCGAAATCCGCAATCCAAAATCTAAAATTTCTTTATTCCAGTGCCCACTGTTTCAATCGTTCATAGTCGGCTTCGCCGCAGATCCACTTCCCCGTTTTTTTATTGAAGAAAAACGGGACACCGCCGCAATAGCCTTTGTCATACTCCCTCATGATCTTCGCATTCGCTTCGTGGTGCCAGACCTCAAGTTTCCCGACGCTGACCCCTTCTTCACTCTCTAACCTCTCAACGAGAGGAGCCATCTTGCGGCAGTGCGGTCATTCCGCTCCGATAAATTCCAATAAGAAGAATTCCTTTTCCACTCTACCTCCTCCTTTCAGCCTAAGCAGGTGCAGTCTTAATTTTATTTCTCTCCCCTGAAAACACCGTTCTTCCAATCAACCTTGCGACCGGGACATAAAGGATAGTTAAAACGATCACCGGAAGGAGGGAGGGAATCAGCGCATCCGATCTGAACCCTTCAATGAAATAGGAAAGGGCGAGCAAGATGGCGGTAAAATTATGACTGCAGATCATCCCGAGATTCGCAGGAGCCATCTTGACGGGTTCCCGGTAATGGGCTCTCAATACGGAAATCGTCTTATAGGCGATCGGAAGCGTCAGCAGAGAGATGAGTCCCAAGGGTGGAATTCTCCTCAGGAGAACTCCTGTTAAAATAGCCCCGTAAGCCGAAAGAAGGCTGACGATGAATAGCCACACCCCTGTCTCCCTTCCGAAACGGGCCACGAGGTTCAGCTTTCCTCCTTTGCGGTCTTCAAAATAGTCCGGGATCTCATTGATGGTAATCATCGAAAAGAGCATGATCCCAAAAGGAAGCGTTCCCCAGAAGGCTTCCCAGGAAATTCTTTGAGCCTGGACATAGTAAGCGCCAAGGCCGATTGCTGGACCGAAGCAGAGGAGCTGGGCAATTTCACCGAGACCCCTGTAACCGAATCTGATCGGCGGGGCAGTATAGAAAAAGGCGCAGAAAAACCCGAGGGCTAAAAGGAAGAGGACAAAAAACCCTTTCGCCCATCCAAGATAAAGGCCAATGCCAATGGCGATGACGTAAAAGGCGGTGAAGACCCGGCGCATGCTCGCCGGCTGGATCAGACCGTCAGAAAGGGTTCTGCTTCCTCCGGCATAAGGATTGCCTTCTTCTGCGGCAAAGACATCGACCAGGTGACGGAAGTCATAGTAATCGTCAGTCATATTCAATGCCATGTGGTTGAGAACCAGGCCCAGCATCACTAAAAGAAAGAATCCCGGATGAAACTGACCATCTATTGTCCACGCAATCATCGCCCCCAGGATACCTGGCATAAAACTGGCTGACGTGTAGTGGAAGCGAAAGGCCCTCCACCAAATTCCCAAACGTTTCAAATTCATCTTTATCTCTTTTTGCCCCTTAAATAATCAAAACTGATTCGTCCCGGTCCGAACGATAGCAAAACAAGACGCCCTCCAAACATACTCGCGTTTTTCGTAAAGTGAATCATCATCTTTGGGTTCTCACCCTTCTGAGATGCCGTTTTCTTCCAATCGCTATTTTATATCATAAACTCCCTTCCCCTTCACCTGAATTTTAATAGGTTCCGCTTATCCTCTACTTCACCATCCTCGCACCCTCAAAGCTCCTCCTTTTCCATATTCTTTCATCATTAAAACAAGGGCCTTATAAAGTATATAAGGTAAGTTTCGTATTTCATTATGGGAAGTACTGTATTTTATGGCCCGGGGCCAGAAGGCTGACTGAATCGACGTGATACACTTAACCCAAAAGGAAATTAGGCTGTGCTCAAAGAAGCAATGCTCTACAAAAAAATGGAAGGTGACAAGGTTTCTTGTGCAGCCACCATTGCGTGATCTACGATGGAAAATTTGGAATTTGTAGTGTCAGGGAAAACCGAAGAGGTATTCTCTATACCCATGCCTATGGAGAGCTGATTGCCCGGAACATCGATCCGATAGAAAAAAAACCTCTTTATCACTTCCTTCCGGGGTCGAGATCTTTCTCTATCGCTGCGATTGGCTGTAACTTTCAATGCGGCTTCTGCCAGAACTGGCAGATCTCACAGGTAACAGAGGCAAAGACATCAGGCCTCACTTCCGAAGAAGTGAAACCGGAAGAGGCGGTCAGGCAGGCCAAAGAGTCAGGAACGGAAAGCATCTCTTATACTTACACCGAGCCCACTATTTTTTTCGAGTACGCGTATGAAGTCAGTCGATTGGCGAAAAAAAATGGCCTTTTCAACGTATTCGTGACCAACGGGTATATGACAGAAGAGACGATTCAAACCATCCACCCGTATCTCGATGCTGCAAATATCGATTTGAAATCCTTTCGAGACGATTACTACAGAAAGGTTTGCAAAGGAAGGCTGGCTCCGGTTTTGAAAAGTATTGAACGGATGAAGAAGTTGAATACCTGGGTCGAGGTCACGACTCTGGTCGTCCCCGGACAAAATGACTCTGAAGAAGAGTTGAAGAAGATCGCTAATTTCCTTGCGGGACTGGATATTTCGATCCCCTGGCATATCAGCCGGTTTTATCCCCAATATAAAATGGAAGATTTGGAGAGCACTCCAATGGAGAGTTTGAATAAAGCTTACGACATCGGCAAGAATGCAGGGCTTCGTTATGTCTATCTCGGCAACGCAGGAAAAGGAAATAATACCCACTGCTATCAATGCCGCGCCCTGTTGATCGAGCGGTGCGGTTTTTCAGTTGAAAGCTACCGGATTAGAGAAGGTCGATGCCCACAATGCGGAAGTCTCATCGACGGTGTGGGGCTTTAGTTTGGGTTGAACGAGCACGGAATGGAATCAGGCATCAAAATCGCCATCCTCGGAGCAGGCTTCGGCGGTCTCTACGCCCTGTTTTATATACGGAAGTATCTGTCCGGAGGCATTGAGGAGCTGATGTGATCGTTGACTACAGGTTTTTTCTGTTCAAAATACGGGTTTTACCTTATTTACTTTCCATTCCGTTCTGATAATTGTAAACGTTATATGCCGCAGTCCATTTTTTCCCAAGCCAATCCATGAGAAGGGAGGTGGAAAGATGAAGACCAAGAAAAAGGTCTTGAACGAGCTTGCCAGACGGCAAGAAGCGAAGTTCTGGGCGATGATGCGGGCTGCTGAACCTGGCAAGCGATGTCTCAAGTGAAAGAGTTGAAAAGGCACATGATTGCCGGTCCGGCAATAAAAGATTTTCAGTTTTTCATTCAATGGCATCTCACCGAACGGTGTAATCTCCGTTGTCGCCATTGCTATCAGGGCACGGAAAAAGTTCGGGAGATGACGGCGAGTGAGGTCAAACGTGAGATCGACGGGGCAACCCAGATGTTTCAGGCTTGGGAGGAAGAGCACGGCATAACGGTTTCCCCGTCGATTCACTTTACCGGCGGTGAACCCTTTCTCTTTAAGGGACTCTGGGACGTGATCGGCTATAGCAGGAGAAAGGGGTATCGGGTGGCCGTCATGACGAATGGCTGCTTGATCACAAAAGACGATGCCAAAAAAGCCTTTGACCTTGGAGTATCCGACATCCAGATCAGCCTGGAAGGGCCGCCGGACCTCCATGCGTCGATTCGGGGAACAGGAACCTTTGATGCTGCAGCCAAAGGCGTGGACCAACTGGTTGCAGCCGGAAATAGAGTCAGCGCCAACGTTACCCTTTCACGAATCAATGTCGATAAGAGCGAGGAGACAATCGAGATCGCAAGAGAAATGGGTTGTTACGGGATCGGTTTCTCCCGAATGGTTCCCTGCGGAAGGGGCAAAGGCTTGCTGGATCAATTCTTAACCTCGCAAGAACTGAAGAGAGCCTATCAAAAAATCAACTCACTCAATACTCCCTCTTTTGAGGTCCTTTGTGGAGATCCCTTAGCAGGAATGCTCTCCGAAACAACCGCTCCTGCCCAATGCAATCTGACCCTTTCAGGTTGCAGCGCAGGCTTCTCAGGCGTGACCATTACCAGCGACGGGTCCGTCATGCCCTGCAGGAGAATCGGTCTGGCGGCAGGGAATCTGAAGAAAAAATCTCTTCGTGCCATCTGGGCTTCGTCGAGGCTTCTGTGGCGTTTGAGAAAAAAGGAGAGCTATTCAGGTAAATGTGGCCAATGTTCCAGATGGCCATCGTGCCGGGGGTGCCGGGCGGTGGCTTATGCCTACTCGTCGGCACAGGGTCATCCAGACCTTTTCGCCGACGATCCACAATGTTGGATAGAGAATTAATGGAGGAAATGAACATGGCAACATACGTCATTCTCAGCCGTTTCTCACCACAGGCGTTCGACGATCCTAAACATTTTGTCCAGTTGGCTGAACAGGTCTCGAAGAAGATTAAAGTCGACTGTCCAGGCGTTGAATGGAAAGGAAGTTACGCCACCCTCGGCCGTTTTGATGTCATCGACATTGTTGAGACATCGGACCCGAAACAGATTGAAAAGGTTGCCATGATTATTCGGGCCCTGGGGCATTCGACGACAGAGACGCTCTTGTGCACGCCCTGGAAGGATTTTCTTAAAGGGCTGAAATAATCTGGATGTTCTACCTTCTCTAAGACAGATCTGAGTATTAGAAGGAACTTTATCGCTTACATTCATCCTCATGGGTCATTGCGAGGAGGTCATTACGACCGACAGAGCAGTCCAAAAACGAGATTGCCACGCCCTCAAGTTCGTCTTCTCACATTTAAATGTCATAAGTATGCCCGTATTCCTCAAATTTTATAAATGGCAAAACTGGCTACTTTAGATCAACCTTTTTTGCAATGTTATTTAATAGATTAAATATCCTTTTTGATAACTCGATATCTACCGTAGGCTTTTCATAACCTCTGGGGGCGTTGATCGTTAAATCTTGTTCTAATCCTTTTTTCCAGATTACTTTATTGCCATCGTATATCTTTAATCCCGCCAATAATGTCAGTTTATAAGAATCAAACTGATTATTTGTAATTTTCTCTTTCTGGGTAATCTTGTAAACTGGCTCAATACAATATTCAGTCTTTGGCTCTCTTACCTTAATTCCCTTAAATCCATAGCCGGCTTTATTAAAGTTTTCTGCATCTTTCTTAAATTCTTCCGATGCGAAGAGCGGGTATTTTATCCCATCTGAAATAGCACACAAAGAGAGGGAATGGAACCCAGCTAAGTCCAAATCGCCACCCAATTTTCCGTCGGATTTACAGATTTTTAAGACTCTAGCATTTTCGACGTTATCGAGTTGTATGTTATTGAAAAAGACCGTATCTCCAATGGAAGGTTCAGGCGCTTCAGGAATCAATCCCAAATTCTTGTTTGCGACAGCTCGGTTCGTCTCCTTACCAACAATGTCAATTTCCCAAGTCGGGACGTACACAATCCCTTCTATACCGTCCATCTTTCCAAGATTAACGAAGGTAGTTAAATTTGTTCCGGTATTGAGAGTATTATATCTATCCTCTATAAGTAATTGATTTCCCTCTTTCTTAATTATTGGTAATTCTAGGTTGTTAAATTTTATATTTTTGGTCAGCTCGTTTGCCAAGCTAATTAATGAATTTTTTAGGATTATTTCTTCTCTTGCCTCGTTAGCAAACCTTATGTTTGAAATCACTTCATCGGATATTTTTTCTTCAACACATTTCGTATAAACAAACCTTCCATTATTATCTATAATGTCAGCACAAGCCATAATCTCGTAATTATCTAGGTAGGCATACTTTTTATTCGTAGGGACACTTACATAAAAAGGGCCAAAAAAATACAACTTTAAAAGGTAATCTGGCAGTCTTCTTTCTTCAAGATATTTTTGGCTTAATCTTGTTAAAGTCGGAACTCTATTGCGGACTTTGTTGAAACTCTTTTCTTTAGATGTCAGGGAGAAAGCAGCTTTCTTGCCCATGGACTCAGAAAATATTTGGAAGATAACTTCTTCAGGAACGGATTTAATTCCACCCAATTCTATGCTTAGAGGCATGATTCTTGGCTTTTTTGTCTCATCTATTGATTCATTCAAACTTTTTGAAAAAACCGAATCAGATTTTGGATTCCCCATGATCTCAGTGGAAACGGAATACTTAAGGGCATCATGTTCAACCCTTAGCTGGTTTCCGTATTGATCTGTTAGAATATCCCCCTTTTCAATTCCTTTATCCTTTCCTTTGTCGAGGATATAATAACCTTTCCATTTCTTTTTCACATTTGTATTGATGGCTAATGGATGGAAATCTTCCTTTGCTTTCTGCAATATTTTATCCAGTAAACTCTTATAGCTTTCTTTATAGAGTTCAATTATTTTTGCATTAGATAAACTATTAATGGTGGTATTATAATTTGTGTAGGAGGTGTCCGCATAAGAATATACCAATTCTCCCGTAACTACGTTTGCAAAATTAATACTCATTGTTATTGGCAAGTACAGATCGATTAGACTCTCGGTTTTCCTTATTTCATACTGCGAAGCCCTTGCAATATTTAAAAAAGCTACAAACGTGTCAAATCGGTTTTTGTCCCCCATATCATTGATTACGGAGTCGGCAAAAGTTTTATTGAATCCATCCCCGAACACTTTTCGTGCGAATTCCTGATCATCCCCGGTACCATCATTAGATAGAGACTTTAGGAATAGTCTATTTTCTTCAACCTTCTCTGAGAGCAAAACAGAAGGGAAACGATAGATCCAGAATTTTTCTCCAGCAGAAGCATCAAGTGCTGGGGCGTGAGTATAGAGTAATAAGAACATCAGAAGAAAAAACTTTTTTTTCATTTCTTAATGGTGCCCTTCTCACCAACGGGAAAAAGTCTTATTTGATTCCCATCGCTCCTATAATCATAGTTGGTAAAGGTGGGGGCCAATGATGATTGGGCTAAATACGTGAATATAGAGTCACCCAACGGGGCACCGCCTGCGTAACTAATTATAAATTCTAATTCGTTATCGGCGACCCTTCTCTGTGCTACATTTGAAACACCTTGAACACTTTTGAGGGCATTGGTGAGTTGAATTCTCGTCATAGCAGGGAAAGTTCCAATAAGAGTGACCAAATACTCACTCCCATATATCTGCCTCTTTTTCCAGTATTCCTGAATTTTATGTGAGATGATGTTCCCCAATTCCTTCCCTACCTTATCTGCCACCATTGCTCGGCATTGATCTGGAGAATTTCCTGCGGCTGACTCTGTAATTGTTCCAGAGGCAATAGTCTCAGCATCAAGCGTAGAATAAACATTAAGGTTTATCTGGCCATCACAATAAAATTGATCTGTATTTGTATCTTTCCCGTTATCTACGATTACCGAATTTCCGATGGCGATGAAATCTGCCGTTGCATCTTTACGCACGAATTTAACGTAATTGATGAGTTCGGAGGATTTGGTTAGTTGGTCTACAGTAATTGGGTTATTTCCGAAGTATTTGCTCCTGAGAGGATCATTAGTGAATATCCTAATATCGTAATCTTGAAAGGCTGATTCCAAAGACCTAATTGCATAATTATTATTATCCGGAATAGAAAGGTCTTGATATTGCTTAATGTTCTCAAAATATTCATGTTCATTCTCAGATGAATCTATAAAATGTCCATAGTCATGGGAACTTTTCCTCGCGTATGCACCATCTAACGAACTTTTCTTGCTATACTTTGCCTCTATAGAACTATTTCCCGAATAGGTAGCATTTGCTGAATCTTTGTAGGAAGCTCTTCCACCAATAGATCTGTTTCCATAGTCATCACTGGCCTTGCCATAACCTGACCCATCATATCGCTGTTTTGCTGAAAGTGACCCCGAGGCTCGATCTCTTCCTGAAAATGATCCAGATGATTGATCCTTATTTGAAACAGCGAATGCTTCTTTTTCGCTACCTGACTGCTTCTCGTCTTCCTTATATTTAGAATCCCTATCGTATTTATACACAGTAGATTCCTTTAAGGGTGTGTTGCGGGTAGAAGGGTTTGTAAAAAATTCATCCATAATGGTGAGTATCGCCTTTGATCTTACAATGTTAGTGCGCTTTGCAATGCCCATATCAGATAACAGTTGTTGTAGCTTCGTTTGATCAAGGATTAACTCCGTAGTGACTATATAGACGTTACTTTCCCTACGTGCATTGTAAGTCTGTTTTATTTTGTAGATACTTAGCTGTGAAAATATTTCATTGAATCTCTCGTTAACTTTTGGATCTTTAAAACAATTCGGTTCCAAAATCCTTTGAAAAGCCATAACCAATGCATTACGTGTGGCCTCTTGCTGAGCTTTATATTGGACCTCCGAGACGTTTTGAGTTATTCCTATACTTCCCTCCCCGTGAACTTGGATTTCCACTGCCAATGCCTCAGGTATAAGATATAAAGAAATAAAGATGGATGTTATGAAAACTAAATATTTTTTGATATTCAGCATAATCGATCCCCCCTGTCTAAATTTCCAATTTTTGCTTTGCTATTCTTAAAGCAGTTCGGCGATGATTAATCCGATACGGTCAAATTCAAAATTAAATTAATTTACATACCATCTTTTTGACCCACCCTTGCTGACCACTCTCTGACCTCACATTTAACCATTCACCATTCTCGCTGATTACAATTAGTCTATCTCCTTTCTTTGCGTTTGCCACAATAGGAAAATCAATTCCTGCACCCGAGTGAATGGTGGCGAGAGTCCACGTTATGATAACCATCTTTGTGTCGGGGGATGGTCGTTTATCTTCGACCCCAGCTTCTTCCATTTTCGTATCTGGGGAAAGCCGCTTGTCAGACGGCTCGGTTTCTTTGGATCTTTCTGGCGATTGCTGCTTATCGCTCAGATTGGACGCAGCTTCATTGGGCTTTTCCTTTTTGGTGTCGGATGGCGCCTGTTCCTGATCCAAATCTTCTACCGCTCTGGGTTTTTCTTCGGAGGATTTAGGAAGGGCAAGTTCAATTTTGTTGGCCTGCGCCAATCTGACTAAGTTGGTTCCTATCTGCAAGGTCTTAATGGCTTGGGGGGGTAATGTAGTGACGATGTACGCAAGTTTGTCCAAATCGCCGACAAAGCTAACCGCAATCAGTGGATTTGCTCGTATTATTTGTACCAGTTGTTTGGCTTTTTCAACGGCCTGTCCATCTCTTAAACCAGCTAAAAAGAGATTGAATATGGCATTTGCAAAGAGTTGCCTCTGTTCGGCACTAAGGGATTCAATTCGCCTCGACATTTCTTCCGTTTTTAGGTTCTCCTCGAACTTTCTCTCCCAGTCGTTTATAAATTTCTTCATCTCAGCTCGTTGTTCCTTCGGGTCTCTTATTTCCAGAATTGCCTTTAACTGCATCTCATACATCTGTCTATCATCCTTATTTGCGAGCATTTTGAACAGGGTATCAACAGATTTCTGCAAAAGTTTATCTGCTTGAGCGACTAAAAAATATAATTGGACTAAATCATTTTTACTGACATTTGAATCACCCTTACTTACACTTGATTCACTGTGCCCAACAGACTTTTTTTGCATGATTTTGTCAAATGACCCTCCGTAAGCTGTGTAAACGTGACAAAAAATAAATGATGATGCTATTACGAGGACAAGAACCGACGCAAACTTTGATACCAATGACATTTTTGTTTTCATGGCCCTTTCCTCCATTAGCCCTACACTCCATGCTGGAAACAAGTTTTCGCTACTACTTTGAAATATGGACTAAGTAACCAAGAGAGTTTATCCAACCAGCCGGTTACAGTGTTCACATCTCTCTTCTTTATCCAGATCCTGGCAAGTTGGCATCTTTTGCCTTTTCCGATGAAGATTTTGGAATTGCCGCTTCAATTTTGTTGGCTTGAGCGAGTTTCGCTAAATTATTCCCTATCTTGAAAGTCTTATCGATTTGCGGAGGCAATGTAGTGATGATGGTTCTAATCTTGTCCAGATCAGCAGCTAAACTTGCGCCAGAGGCTGGATTGGATTGTATTGCCTGTGATAATTGTTGGGCTTTTTCTACGGCTGCTTTATCCTTTAATCCAGCCAAGAAAATGTTGAATATGGTATTTCCAAGCAATTGTTTTTGCTGAGCATCAAGAGCTTGAATTTTCTCTTGTGTCTTTTGTTTTTCCATTGCCCTTTCGATAACGCTCTGTGCATCACTCACAACCGTGTCCATAGCAGATCGGTATTCCTTCGGTTCCTTTATATTCTCTATCTCTTTTAGCCGTCTCGCAATTTCTTCAATTTCATCCTTGTTTGCAACCATTTTCAGCACGGTGACGAGAGATTTTTGTAACAGGTTGTCCGCTTCAGAAACTAAGATATATAAATTGTCTAATTCATTCCTACTTACGGTCGAACCACCACCAGATGCCTTGGGCATCACTTTGTCAAACGGGGCCCCGTATGAAGTGTATACATTGTAGATTATAAAGGATACTATTAAAACCAGAAAAATAAATATAAGTTTTGTTACACACCATCTTCCTCTTTTCATCGCCCTTGTCCTCCTTTTAGAGCATTTAAATGAAAATCTATGTATCGGGAAAGCAACTATTATACCAAGCTGTTGGAATAATTAATTATTTTGGAATTTGGTAATGTTTTCGAACAATTATCGAAATCCAGGCAACGATCAAAGCTTTAATGGATTGGATTTCAATTGACGAAAAAAGTCACCCTGGTAAAGGATTGTCCATTAAAAATGCGCGTATTGTGAAGGCTACATCCCTTTCTTCCCCTTGGCCGTTCTTCCTTGATATGGCACGAAGATCGATCTAATTTTACAATTTATCTTAGGAGGCAAGACGTGACGATGGCTCGTTACTTAGGGTCACGCTGCAAGATATGTCGTCAGTTAACCTTTTCCGTTTGCGGGTCTGAGCACTGTGCCCTGACAAGGAGGAATACTCCTCCGGGGATGCATCCTCAGCTTCGGAGAAAGATGAGTGAGTTTAAAAAGCGCCTGGTGGAAAAACAGAGGCTGAGATTCTCTTATTGGGTTTCCGAAGAGCAGTTCAGAAATTATGTGAAAGAGGCCTTTAAAAAGCCGGGGATCCCGGGCGAGACCTTGATGAGTCTACTTGAACGGAGGCTCGATAATATCGTTTATCGCCTTGGGTTTGCTCCGACTCTTCTGAGCGCAAGACAGCTCGTTGTGCATGGGCATGTTTGGGTGAACGGCCGAAAGGTGAACCGTCCTTCTTACTCCCTGAGGCCGGGAGAGGTGGTCGAATTGAATGAAAAGAGTAAGAAGCTCATCATCGTGGAGGAGGGTTTAGCAAGGAGTCCTGCCAGACCGCTATTTTCTTATCTTGAAATCGACAAGGAGAATGTGAAGGGCAAATTGACCTCCATTCCTGAAAGGGCTCAGATTCCGCTCGAGATCAACGAAGGCTTGATCATGGAACACTATACAAGGTATATTTAGCGTGACCAGTAAGGCCCGCGTACGAGCTGCAGCCGCATCTGCCTGCCGAAGGCCTGTCGAAGGCCTGCCGGTAGGCAGGTACTTTATCCCGCGACTCTGTTTTAATGGCGGATTGAGAGACGGACCTGGAGATTACGGCTACGTTCAATTGCCGGCTCTGGCCTGTAAATACGGTCTTCTTTTCCAAGAAATACAGTGCATACCCCATTCCCATTTTCCTGACAGATACGGGAATATAATACTATACTGCCTTGAAACCCAAACCGATGGTTGACAAAAAACATAAATCCCCCAGAGAAACACTCCGAAGCAGGGCCGAAAAGACCCTTTCAAAGCAAAAACTTCCAAGGGTGCCGAAAGCAGACGTTCAGAAGCTGATCCATGAACGTCAGATCCATCAAATCGAGCTCGAGATGCAGAATGATGAACTTCGAAGCAAGCAGATAGGGATTGAGCAAGCAAGAGACCGATACCTCGACTTTTACGACTTTGCCCCTGTCGGATATTTCACATTTGATCAAAAAGGGAAAATTGTGGAGGTCAATCTGACAGGTGCCAGTTTGCTCGGCGTTCCAAGGTCACGGTTGATCGGCAGGCTCTTTACCCTTTTTTTGGAGGACGATTTTATAAATTCCTTTCTGAGACACCTGAAGGAAATCTCTTCGGGCGAGCTTCTTCAAACCACCGAACTGAGAATCAGACGGGCGGATACGAAATCCTTGATCGATGTTTTATTCCACAGCGTAGCCATACGAAGTACTGAAGAAATCAGATTTCGGTCTGCTGTGACAGATATTACGGAACGTAAATTAGCCGAAGAAGAGCTTTTCAAGGCTCGCCAAGAGCTGACTAAGACGAATGAGCGTCTCCGTTACCTCTCAAACCGTCTGCTGACAGTCCAGGAGGAAGAGAGAGGGCGAATTGCGCTCGAAGTGCATGACAATTTTACTTCTCCCCTTACCGCCATCAAATATAGACTTGAAGATATCCCTGCGGAACTCAAGAACCGGTATCATTTGGAAGAGGTATCAAATGAGCTTGAAGCCGCTATCGGACAAGCCCGAAGGATACAGACGTCCCTCCGACCTTCTGCCCTGGATGACCTTGGCATTGCGCCAGCACTGAACTGGTACTGCAGGGAATTTCAAAAAAATTACCCACACATCAACATCGAGAAGCAGCTTCAACTCGGGGAGGACAAAATCCCCGATTCGATAAAGATCGCCATCTATAGAATCGCTCAGGAGGCGCTGAATAACACCGCCAGGCTCTCGAAAGCGAACTGCGTGAGGCTCTCTCTTACCAAAAAGAAGGGCGCGATTGACCTTGTGATAGAAGATAACGGTCAAGGATTTGATGTAGAAATTATGCTGTCCGGCGGCAGTCCCCATCAGGGTTTTGGTCTTTCAAGTATGAGGGAGCGAGCGGCCCTTTCTGGAGGGTTATTTCATGTCGAATCAGTGCCCGGAGAGGGAACGATTGTTCGTGCTTCGTGGCCCACCCCTCAGCCTCTCCCCGTGGGGGAGAGAAGAGGGTGAGAGGACTAATAATCGATTCCGGGCTGAGGTTCTATTCCTTTCTGGTAGGCATGTTTGATCTCCTCGATTTCGCTCACTGTATCAGCCAACTCAACGACCTGCGGATGGGCATCTCTCCCCGTCAACACGAGGTGCATTTGAGGCGGCTTTCTCCGTATCATGTCGAGCACCTGATCCAAATCCACCAGGTGCAAAGCCAGGGCGTTGTTGATCTCATCTAAAATCAGGATATCAAACTGCCCGGACTCCATCTTCTGACCGGCCAATTGAATTGCTTCCTGGGCATTTTTTCTATGCTCCTTAAAGGGATAAGGATTCCCCTGAATCCCGCAGAACCCCTTCCCCGTCGAAATCAATTCAATCTGACAGTTCATCTTCTTGATGCCATCCCATTCACCGGCATAGATGTCGCCCTTCATGAATTGAATGATTGAAATCCGCAGACTATGACCGCAGGCGCGAAGCGCAATCCCCAAGGCAGTTGTGGTCTTTCCTTTACCGTTCCCGGTGATGACGACAACCAATCCCCTCTGCTCCTTTGGAGTCAACCTTGTTATATCCATGCGAATCCCTCCTCTGATTTAAGAATAGCGCAATTCTATGATCTTTTCACCTCCTTATACGCCATAACTGGGATTACAATTTCAAAAAAAGATTTCTAAAACGCCTGGAAATCTTTGTAATCATTATTTGGAATCTGTGTAATCAGGAGAGTGAATAGTGTTTTTCAGAGCTCTCAAAAATTTTTATTGACATCTGAGTGGCCAAATGCAATCTTATGAAAGATTGACTCATGCATATTTCTAAGGCGGGTCTGACGATGAAAAAAGAAAATCGGGAGGATTTAAAAAAGAAGATCGAGAGCGAGGGTCTGGTTTGCGACTGCGGAGAGAAGGTCTACGAGGTCGGAAAAGGAACAATCGAAAATCAGCCAAATTACAACAAATATTATGATTATCTCGAATGCCCTAAATGCAAAAAACTTTATTACCTGTAATCTACACTCCAGTCCATAAGCATCGGAGCGTAAAATAAACAGAAAGGGGAAGAAACATGAAAGTTCGAGTGGATAAGGAAACTTGTGTGGGGGACGAAACTTGCGTGGAGATTTGCCCGGAAGTCTTTGAGATGCAGGAGGATGTGGCGGTAGCTAAGACAGAGAATGTGCCGAAGAACCTTGAAGAAAAAGTGAACGAGGCAGCAAAAGCTTGCCCTGTGGAAGCGATCATCATCGAATAATCAGTTCTGTAATAAATTTTTGTCGCCCTAAACAGGGGTGACAAAAACAAACCAAAGATTTTCTTTCAAGGGTAAGAGACCCGGCCTCAACCCGCAGAACTCCCATGGAAAACGGCAGATTCAAAGAGGCCCTCCTTGGCAAGAAGGAGTTTATCTATACTCTTGAACTCGTTCCTGGAAGGGGATCTCGGGGAAAAACCCAAGACGACGTTCTAAGGATTGCTGAAAGGGCAGCGAAGTCACGATTTGTTCACGCGGTCTCCATCACGGATAATCCGGGCGGCCACCCTGCCCTCTCCCCCGATGTGATCGGTCTCGAGATCTCCCGGCTCGGCATCGATCCGATTATCCACTTTACCTGTAAGGATAAGAATCGAAATCAGATCGAATCGATCCTTTACTCATTGGACCGGAATGGCCTCTCAAACCTTCTCGTCATGACCGGCGACTTCCCCCTTTATGGTTTTGAAGGAAAGGCAAAGCCCGTCTTTGACTTGGATTCGGTTCAGCTCCTTTATCTTATCAGCCGGATGAACCAAGGACTTGATATCGACGGAAAGGCCCCGGGAGGGGGCGTTCAACTTCCCCCTACTCATTTCTTAAAGGGATGTAACGTCTCTCCTTTTAAGAAATATGAGCCGGAAGTGACGGCTCAATACTACCGACTCCACAAGAAAATGAGGATGGGGGCGGATTTTGTCATCACCCAGTTAGGGTATGATGCCCGCAAATTTGACGAACTTCTCCGCTACGTGCGACAAAGAGAAAGCATCCGGATCCCCATTTTAGGGAATGTCTACATCCTCAACCTAGCCGTAGCAAGAATCATGAACCGAGGTGGTGTCCCGGGATGCGTGGTCACCGATGAGCTTCTCCACATCTACGAGGAAGAAGCAGGGACACCGGACAAAGGAAAGGCCGCCAGCCTGAAAAGGGCTGCGAAGCTGATCGCCATTCTGAAGGGCATCGGCTATGATGGGGTCCATATCGGAGGGCCGAACCTAAGTTTTGAAGACGTGGAGTGGGTCATCGAAAAATCTAAGGAATTCCTTCGCAACTGGGAGGAATGGGTCCGCGAGTTCTCCTTTCCCCAGAAGGACGGTTTTTACCTTTTCGAGAAGGATCAAAAGACAGGTTTGAACACGGATCTCCTCGCTTCAAAACGAAGCAGGCCCGTAAAGGATCTTGGCTACGGAATCATGCGTCTCTTCCACCGGCTGGCGTTCACACCCGAGGCCCCTCTTTACAACCCGGCCAGATGGTTCTTTAAGAAGATTGATGGGACCGGGCTTGAAGGCCCGGTGACAGAATTCGAATATTGGATCAAGTTCATCAGTTCCCGCTGCCGTCGCTGTGGAGATTGTACTCTTTTGGAAGTGGCTTTTCTCTGTCCTCAGTCCCAGTGCCCGAAATACCTTTTTAACGGCCAATGCGGAGGCTCCATAGAAGGATGGTGCGAAGTCTTCCCGGGCAAAAAGAGGTGCATCTATTTCCGTGCCCTTAACCGACTGAAGTCTTACGGAGAAGAGGACTCCCTCAAGGAAGGATATACTCCACCCCGCAATTGGGAATTAGATCAAACTTCTTCCTGGTCAAACTATTTCTTGGCTCGCGATCATCACGGCCGAAAATAGGATGAGCTAAAATACTGTCCTTTTGACTTGAAAATGGAGGATGGACTCTATTCCCTTCTCGCTTCTTTTGAAATAGGCTGTTAGAGAAATAGTTCACACCTCCTCCAAAAATCTAAACTGAATACCAGGGCGACAATGGATTTTCATTCGGTGAGGGCAGAGGTACGCAGGCTGGGAAAGAAAAATCTCTTTAAGATGTTGATGAATCAGAAAGAATCTGAATGCCTCTTGAAAGGTCTCTGTTCCTTCCGCTTCAATTATAAAGGATACCCATTCTGTATTTCAGAAATTTTAGGCCAAGGGTGCGAATCCGAGAGGCTGAAAAAGCTTGAGCAGGAGACCGGTGAAGTCCGAGAAGAGCCTACCCCTGAGAAAACAAATGAGGCCCCTTTGTTTGACTGAATGAGGGGCTCGTCCTACAATTTTAACAAGAAGAGAAAATATCAAGGATTGAGAAATAAATGGAGACAGCGATTTTTAAAAATCGTCGAGAGGCAGGTCGTCAGCTTACGACAGCCCTCTTTAAACGAGGTTACAAGGGTAAGAACACACTGGTTCTTGGCATCCCGCGGGGCGGGCTCGTGGTGGCTGACGAAGTCGCAAAAGCGCTATCTGCTACACTCGATGTCGTGATCGCCCGGAAGCTCCGGGCCCCTTATCAGCCTGAGCTGGGTATTGGAGCGGTGGTGGATGGAGACCACATTGTGCTCAACGAAGAGGTGCTACGTTCCGTGGGGGCAAGTCAAAACTATCTCGACCGCGAAATTGCTTATCAGAAAGAGGGGGCTGAGCGGCGATTGCGATTTTACCGCGATGGCCGTCCCAACCCGGAAGTGACTGGGAAAACAGTCATTGTCGTCGATGATGGCATCGCAACAGGGTATACTTTTCGTGCTTCTCTAGAAAGCCTCCGTCAACGCCTTCCCGACCGGTTGGTGGCGGCAGCACCCGTAGCCTCCCGTGACAGTTCAGAAATGTTAAAGGCCTTCGCCGATGAGGTGGTATGTCTTCATACTCCAGTATCTTTCCTCGCCGTGGGCGCCTGGTACGAAAACTTCGGTCAAACAAGCGATGAGGAAGCAGCTGCCATTTTACGCCGCAACTGGTCCGCCTTGCCTCTGGCAGCCTAAAAGCGCTTAGGCTTCGAGGAGCATCAGAAAAGAGTTTTCTCTGTTTCCTCCAGTATCCCTCGGGCAATGATGATCCTCATGATCTGCGCAGTTCCTTCGTAGATTTGAATCACCTTGGCGTCCCGCATCAATTTTTCCACGGGATGCCATCTGGTGTACCCCATCCCACCGTAGATTTGAACGGCATTGGTCGTCACCTGCATTCCCATATCCGCGGCAAAGGCCTTTGCCATGGCCGCCTCCTTCGAATTCCGGATTCCTTGGTCTGCCAGCCATGCGGCTTTCCAGACGAGAAGCCTTGCCGCCTCAATATCCTTCGCCATATCCGCCAACATGAATTGGACAGCCTGATGCCGAGCAATGGGAACTCCAAATTGAATTCTCTTCTTGGCATATTGAGTGGCCAATTCCATGGCCGTTCTCGCCAGCCCCACGGACCCGATCGCAATCATCGGCCGGGTGATGTCAAGGGCTGCCATCGCCTTTTTGAAGCCTTCCGCTGTCCCACCCAGTAGATTCTCTTTGGGAACCCTCACGTTTTCGAAGGTGACGGTAGTCGTGTTCGAAGCCCTCTGACCCATTTTATCGATCGGCTCACCGTGACTGATTCCCTCTAAGTTCGAAGGAACGATGAGGCTGATGATCCCCTTATGTCTTTTCTTCGGATCGGTCGTCGCAAAGACAACAAAAAGATCGGCATAGCCTCCATTAGTGATCCACATCTTGGTCCCGTTGATGAGATAGTGGTCTCCGTCGAGAAAGGCCGTGGTCCGCATGGAGGCGGGGTCCGATCCCACGGTCGCCTCACTCAAACAGTAGGAAGCGATGCTGAATTTTGAGCAGAAAGGTTTAAGAAATCGTTCCTTCTGCTCCTCTGTCCCAAATTTAATGATGGGATAGAGGGCTAAGGTGCTCACAAAGATGGAGACATAGATCCCCATACAGCCGGCTGCAAGTTCCTCTGAGATGATGCAGTTATCAAGCACTCCCAAACCCTGCCCCCCGTATTTCTTTGGAATCATGGGTGTGAAGAAACCCTTCTGATAGGCTTTCTCCATCACGTCGATAGGAAAAGTTGCATCCCGATCATGTTCTGCCGCCACGGGCAAGATCACCTCTTTGGAAAATCGTCTTGCCCTCTCCTGAAGGGCCTTTTGCTCTGGTGTTAAGTCAAATGCGATCATCTCTTCACTCCTTAAGAATTCCGACGACGTTTGACGCTATTATATTACCAGGAATCATCAATTCCTTGTTTTGACTGACCTTGGTAATACTGTCATTTCCTTCCCGATATACGGGATTCACCCCATCGGATGTCCCTAACTCCGAGCAAAAAATCTCGTAACCGTGAATATTGATTGACAGGAAACTCCTCTCTATGTATAAAAATAATGAGGGACTGCAGTGCGGCCGAAACCGCTTCCGGAATGAGAAATGAAGTAATCTGCGATGAAAACGATAAAAACAAACAAGGTTAAATCTGAAATCGTCCTGGCTGGCGATGTCGGCGGGACAAAGACACGCCTCGGACTGTTTGAAGTGACCCGCGGTCGACTTCGCCTCGTTTTTGAGAAAAGTTTTTTGAACAGGAATTATAGAGGTTTAGAGAACATTCTCGTAGATTTCATAAAGGGGCAAAAGGGAATCACCGCAGCCTGTTTTGGCGTGGCGGGCCCTGTCACGGAGGAGGTAGTGGTCGCCGCAAATCTTCCGTGGTGGATAGATATTCAGTCCCTTCGCAAAGTACTCCCTTTTGAAAAAATGGAAGTGATCAATGACCTCGTTGCCAATGCTTATGGCATCCCTGTTTTGAAGAAGGGAGACTTTGAAATTTTAAACCCGGGCAAGATCAGAACCGGAAACCAGGCCCTCATCTCCGCCGGAACAGGTCTCGGAGAGGCAATCCTTTTCTGGGAAGGTCAGCAACACGTGCCTTCTCCTTCTGAAGGAGGCCATGCTGAATTCGGACCCAGAAGTCATTTGGAGCTGGAGCTCTTTCATTACCTTTCCGACCGTTTCGACCATGTCAGTTACGAACGGGTCCTTTCTGGCGAAGGTCTCGTCTCCATTTATCAATTTCTGAAGGATTCGAAGCGGTTTGGCAGCGAGACGGCTTGGATCTCCGAAAAGATAAAAGAAGATCCCGCCGAGGTGATCTCTGAAACGGCTCTTTTCAAGAAAAATAAGTTGTGCGTGAAGGCCCTGGATCTCTTCGCGTCCATCTACGGCGCGGCGGCTGGAAATCTCGCGCTCCAGGTCATGGCAGTCGGAGGAGTCTATGTGGGGGGCGGAATCGCTCCCAAGATCATCTGGAAACTGAGAGATGGCACTTTTATCAAGGCTTTTAAAGACAAGGGAAGACTATCCCATATCGTGGCTCATATTCCGGTCAAAGTGATCCTGAATGAAGAAACAGCCCTCCTCGGCGCAGCCTCCCGCGCCGCCGCCCTCCTAAATTCCTAAGCATGATGCGGGGAATTTTCTTCAGGTCAGGGGCATTGGCCTTTTTATTGGGGGAAACTGGAAAGGATCTCAGGTTCGAGAAAGAAAGGAATAAATCATGAAAGATGGGACGGATTTATTAACAACTTTGCTCGGCTTAGTAATCATGGCTGCCCTCTGCATAATTTTGATCAATTTTATCGAGAAAGCCTTATAGCCTTGCCGGCTCTCACATCTTCATGCTCTAAAAACAGATGGTTTGGATCACTTTGCTCGAATTTCTTGCCAAAACCCAAACCTGTCCCAAAGAATCAGCACAGACCGTACTATATCAGGGCCGAGACAATTTCGCTCGTGATAGGAGAAAAAATGAGCAGTTTGATATTGGGCTTGCCTACCCAACAAGCAATTTTGCTTTTTCGACTGCTTCGATCGCATCGCCGCCGTAAGCATCGGCTCCAGAATCGAGGGCATACTTTTCGCTCACAGGAGCTCCGCCCACCATCACCTTGACTTGATCTCTCAGGCCGGCGCGCTTGAGGGCCTCTATATTTTTCTTAAACTCACCCATCGTCGTCGTCAGGAGGGCAGACATCCCCAGAATATCCGGTTTCTGTACCTTGACGGCCTCGATGAATTTGTCGATAGGGATATTGATTCCCAGATCGATCACCTTAAAACCTGCTCCTTCCATCAGCATGACGACCAGATTTTTTCCGATGTCATGGAGGTCTCCTTTGACTGTCCCGATCACCACTGTTCCCAATGGTTTAACTTCTTTTCCCTTCCAGGCCGGCTTGAGAGCCTCTACCCCGAAGCTCATGGCCCTCGCTGCTACGAGCACTTCCGGCACGAAGATCTCCAGAGTCCTGAATTTCTTTCCCACTTCGTCCATTCCGGCAATGAGCGCGTTATTTAAAATATCCAAAGGAGAAGTTCCCTCGGATAAACTTTTTTCGGTAAGATTCTTGACCTTTTCCGCATCCCCTTTCTTCAGGGCCTCAGATATCTCTCGCATTTCAACCATTGATTTTCCTCCTTTTCTGTTTTCACTTAAACATTACCTGGAATCGTTTTCGCAGCCTCGACAATAGCCTTCAGATTCTTATTGGGTGTCCTCAGTGGGATGGCACATTCGGGCGCTAATATCTCCACACCGGCCTTGGCAGCGAAGTAGGCTTGCGCTTTCACATCCTCCGGGGTACCAAACAAGAGGACTTCAGGGTTGTTGATTCCTCCGATCAAGGTCGTCGTCGTATTTTTCCCCAGCACCTTTTTCAGTTCGATGACGTCGGTCTTTGTATCATAATGGAAACAATCGAAATGTTCTTCGGCAATGTACTGCGCCCTGTTCAGTGTGTTTCCACAGATATGGAGAATAATGGGAGCTCCGATTCGGGTGACGATCTTCTGGTGAAGGTGTACCAGGAAATCCCGGTACATTTGGGGACTGACCAGATCTCCCGTTGCATGGTCCGGAAAGGAGATGGCATCTGCTCCTGCCCGAACCTGAAGGTTCGCAAACATCACTGAGATCTCCTGCAGTTTCTCCAAACTCTTCCGCACCCTCTCAGGATTGAGGATGGTATCCATGAGGAAGTTCTGGACTCCGAATCCATGATAGGCAAGTGTCCACGGCCCCATCACCTTTCCAATAATCGCCACGGTGGGATATTTTTCTCTCAAAATCCTGATTGCTTCGATGACGGTTCTGATCGAGTGGACTTTGAGAAGTTCCTCCTCTGTTGGAATGCGGATGTCCTCCGCCTCTTTATAGGGGTGGGTCGTGCAATCTGGCATGGTCTCCATGTCACCCCAGTCCATCTCGCAGCCAAGCGCCGGTGCCTCCATTTGAACGCTGAAATAGGGCATGATCGTATCGAAACCCAATATCTCATGCCCGGCCGCAGCCAATGCGGCCATCTTCTTTGCGTCCAGATGGGCTTCTGGAAAGAAGGCCCCTGTCTGCTCCATGAGCTCAACCGTTGCCACCGACGTAGGATTTCCTACCGGGATTCGGTCAACCTTTCCGCCAAATAGGCCTGATAAAAAACGTCTCTTAGGAGTCATCCACTCCACTCTGTTCATAAGCCTTTCCTCCTTTCAGCAAGACAATTGATCAACGTAGCACTTCAACCATTCTTCCATTTTCTGACCGACCAAGAAATTCAGGCGAGCCTCATTGAAACCGTAAACAATGGCATTGATCGTCAACATGATCTCGGAGACTTCCTTTTCCATCTTTCCCTTGGATGCCGGAATTTGATCGAAAGAGGTGAGACTGATGAACAGGTGTTCCCCAGCATCACTTCTAACCAACACCTTAATGTGGCCAATCAGTTGGCATCCTTCCTCTTTCAGCGCACGGCTTAAACCGACCAGAACCTCGTTGATCCTTTCAATCATCCGGGCCGGTGAGATGGGAGCTCGAAACGAGACTTTCAGCTCTTTAGAAAAAGAAACCCATTCAGAATCAACATGCGAATGTCCCACTCGACTCTTTCTTCTATCCGACTTCTTCCATGAGATTTCTGAGCCCCGTTCCCTGGAGAGCGGAAATCTCTGCGACCTGAGCCACCCCGGTTAATCCCTTGATTTCCTTCTTCGTCTCATCCAGTGCGACTTGATCTACGAGATCAATCTTATTGATGGCAACGATATCCGCCACGTTCAGACTCTCTTGAACGAAGGGAAAGGTCATCGCCATGATGGCTTTAAACCGCATCGGGTCCACCAGCACGATGACCTTTTTTTGGATGCTTCCCGCCGGGAAGTCACTGATGATTTCCAAAATCTTCGCCACATTGGCCACTCCAGAAGGCTCCAGGATCACGACATCAGGATGAAAAGATTCTTGCAACTGCTTCAGCGTCGTTATCAAATCTGAAGCCAGGGCACAACAGATGCATCCCGATTGCAGTTTCTTGACCCTCAGCCCTTCCAATTCGAGGTACTGGTCGTCGATGCCGATTTGACCAACTTCATTCTCGACGATAACGACTTTCCTTCCCCTTCGACTGACCAATTCGGATGCAATCGACAGAATCAGGGTCGTTTTTCCGGAGCCGAGAAAGCCTGCAACGATGATTAATCTCAAGCCCCCTCCGGTTAAGAACATGAGCCGCCAAGAGAACGGTGTTTAGACGGCCAGATATCTCTCTTTGATTTCGCTGTTCTTCTTTAGGTCTTCGATATTGCCCTCAAAATAGATCTTTCCCTTCTCGATGATGTACCCTCGATCAGAAAGCTCGATGGCGAATCTTGAGTTCTGCTCTACAAGCAGGATCGTGGTGTGGGCTTTGATCCGACGAATGAGATGCTCCAGCTCCTTCACAATCATCGGGGCAAGCCCCTCCGAGGGCTCGTCAAGAAGCAAGATCTCCGGGTTTCCCATCAGGGTCCTCGCAATGGTCAGCATCTGCTGCTCCCCGCCGCTCAATTCCATCCCTTTGCTCCCCTGAAGTTTCTTCAGAACCGGAAACAGGGCAAAGATCTTCTCAACACTCCACCGTTCCTTCTGTGGCACCTGACGCTGAGGAATGACGTCGAGATTTTCCTTTATCGTCAGATCAGGATAGACCCTTCGATCTTCCGGCACATAGCCGATCCCCAGCCGTGCGATTTCGAAGGGTTCTTTCCCAACAATCTCCTTCTCTTTAAACCGGATGCTTCCCTGTTTGGGTAGAACCAGACCGATGATGCTTTTCAGCGTGGTCGTTTTTCCGGCTCCATTTCTTCCAAGGAGACAGAGGACCTCGTCCTGGACGACATTTAAAGAAACGCCTTGCAAGATATGACTTTTGCCGTAATAGCTATGGATATCCTTCACTTCGAGCAGCGTCATGCTTCCTCACCCAGATAGGCTTCTTTCACCTTCCTGTTCTGTCTGATCTCCTCCCCGGTTCCATCCGCAATGATACTTCCTTGCTGAAGCACAATAATGCGTTGCGCAATGGAGAAGACCACATTCAAATCGTGTTCTGTGAAGAGGAGGGTTATTCCCCTCTCTCGGGCAACCTGCTGAATCAGATGGACGGTCTCCATCGTTTCCTCAGGTCCCATTCCTGCTGTGGGTTCATCCAAGAGTAGTAACTGCGGTTCGGTCGTCAAAGAGATCCCGATTTCAAGGCTTTTCTGGTCCCCGTGAGAGAGATTGCTCGCTACGGAATCCCTTTCATCTTCAAGACCGATCGCTTTTAAGATATCATCAGTTTCTACCTTGATCGATTCCATTTCCTCTACACCCCTGAACAGATTCAATCCCTTTTTCCGGTAAGCCAGAACGCCGATCCTCACATTTTCAAAAGTGGTGAGATCCGGAAAGATATTGGCAACCTGGAAAGATTTATTGATTCGCTTCTGGATAATCTTATATGGAGGAAGACCCGTGATGTCATTCCCCTTGAAGCGGACCGTCCCGGAGGTGACGGGAAGATAGCCGGTAATGAGGTTGAAGAGCGTCGACTTCCCAGCCCCGTTGGGTCCGATCACTGCTACAATGTCACCCTGATGGATCTCAAAACTCACATTGTTTACAGCGATCAGTTTTCCGAATTCCTTTGTCAGACTTTGAACCGAGAGGAAGTCCATCTTCTGTCCTCACTTCTGGTGATTAAGTGATCCACTTCGCTAATTTCTCTCGAACGAACCCGGTCATGCCCGAAGGGAATAAGATGACGATGGAAATCAGGATCAGGCCAAAAATCAGCATCCAATATTGCGTGACGGTGCTAATCACACTGCTCAGGATGAGAAAAACTGCGCTACCAATTGTGGGCCCGATGAACGTCGTAATCCCTCCCGCAAGGCTCATGAAGACAGGGTCTGCTGACTTTGCCCAATGAGCGATGCCCGGATCGATGGTCCCTTCAAAGGGAGCAAAGAGCGCTCCTGCCAGCCCGGAAAAAATGCCGGCAATCACAAAGGAGATGAGTTTATAGTTTTTGGGGTTGATGCCGGTAAATTCAAGACGAACCGGGTTCTCCCTGATCGCAAGGAGCATCTGGCCGAAAGGTGACTGTACAATTCTTCTCAGAATAAAAAGCGAAAGAAGCATCACCACGAGCGAGAAGTAATAATATTTGGCGGGGCTGGACAGATTGACCACCATCCCGAAAAGGTTGAATTTAGGAAATGGGATGCCAATCAGGCCATCCGAACCACCCGTAAACTTCGTCCACTTGTAAATGACGGTGTAAAAAAGCTGTGCAAAAGCCAGGGTGAGCATGGCAAAGTAGATCTCCGCTCGATGGATGCTTAGATAACCAATGATCACCGCCACGAGAGCCGAAACCAGGATCGCTCCTAAAAAGGCGATGGGCCACGAGGCAGTCAACTTCAGAAAGATGAGCGAGACGGTATAGGCTCCCGCGCCGAAAAGGGCTGCTTGTCCGAAGGACAGCATCCCTGTATATCCAAGAAGGAGATTGAAGCTGGTGGCAAAGATCGCAAAAACGAAGATCTCCGTAACGAGCGTCGTCCAGTATTTGGACATGGCTACGGGAGCGATGACGAGCAATCCGATCAGGACAAACCCGATGAGATAGGTGCCCAATTGTAAAGGGATCTTCTTGGCCATAAGAAACTCGCTTAATCCCATCCTTCCCATATAAGGGGCAATCGGAATGTGCCTCCCCTCAGCGATCCGGCCGAAGAGGCCCCTGGGTCTTGCCACAAGGGTCAAGACCAAGAGGATGAAGACGAAGCTCATGGCCAGGCTTGGAATGGCAAAGATACCCAGGCTATACATTTCACCGACGATGATGGCACCTATAAAAGACCCGAGGAAACTCCCGAGTCCTCCGATCACAACCACTGCAAAACTGAAGATCAGGTATTCCACGTCCACACCAGGAGTGAAAGAGATTCTGAGTGTGCCGAGGACCCCTCCTACCCCTGCTAAAAAAGCTCCGACCATAAAGGCAAGGGAATAGATGGACTTGACATTGAATCCCAGGGCATTTGAAATTTCCCGATCTGAAGAGACAGCTCTTAAGATCTTGCCGATCCGGGTCTTTTGAAATACCACCCAGAGCCCCAATGCGGAAAGAAAGCCGATCACGATGATAAAGAGAGATGTGACCGAGAAAGGCTTGCCGAAGATGGGGACGACACCCGAAAGGACAGGAGGTGGGGAAACCGATTTCAGATCTGCCCCCCAAATCAGTTTGATCAGATCATTGATCACCAGGACGAGCGCAAACGTCAGAAGAATCTGATAAATATGATGCCTCCCGTAAAGACGGCGGCAAAGCAGATACTCGATGGCCCCCCCAATCAATGCCACGATTGGCGGAGCGACGATTAAGGCAAGCCAAAAACTCCCGCCCATTTTGATAACCGATAACGTGACATAAGCACCCAAAAGAAAAAGGGTGCCGTGGGCAAAATTGATCACTCCCAAGATTCCGAAGATGATGTTGAGGCCGGAGGCCACAAGAAACAAGAGCATGGATGTCGCAAGGCCATTCAAAATGTGAACCATCGATCTCTGACTCCTTGGGATCTAAGAAGAAGAGTGCCTGGGGCGAACTCAGGCTCCCGCAGTCCACCCCGGCTTTCACTCTTCAATCCATTATTCTTTATAGGGGAACGGACATTTGTACTTGGTTTTCAATTCTTCGTCGGTAACCGTTGCTTCGTTTCCGGGTACTTGGACTAGATCTTTCGCAATAAAATAGGGAAATTCCTTGCTGGGTGCTAATTTTCCGATGTAAAAGACCTTCTTATCCGCAATGTGAGAAGTCGGGCGGACTTGAAGCCAACCAGCACCTTTTCCCTCAAAGGTGAGCCCCTCCATCGCCTTGGCAATGCTCTCGGGTTTTGTGCTGTTCGCCTTCTCAATGGCCTGTTTGAGTATCCACAGGCTATCGTAATAGCAGGCTGTATAGTCTGTTGGCGGCCATTCCCCCATTTCTTTTTTATATTGCCGACTGAAGTTGATTGCCGACGGCAACGCCGGATATCCGGAATCCAGGCCCGTCCAAATTTCTTCCATATCGTTCTTTAGAGCACTGCAGATATCCACAATGTGTCCGTAATGGGCTCCAATGATTTTTTTGTACAGTCCGTAAGGTTTTGCCTGTTTCAGAAAAGTGATCATATCTCCCGACCAAGCGAAACTGATGAGGGCCTGGGGTTGGGCCTCCTGAATCTTCAAAATGTAAGGGGAAAAATCGGTACATCCAAGAGGATGAAGTATCTTCACGGTCTCCACTCCTCCCATCCATTTCTTTACACCCTCATCGAAGAGATCCCAGCAATCGTGCCCCCAGCCATAGTCCGGGACCAAGGCAGCCCACTTCTTTATGTTTGGATACTTCTGAGAAAAAGCTCTCACGATCGCTCTGACAGGAGCGGGTGCATCACACCCCAAACGAAAGGCGAGCTTATGCATCGCGGCATAGACGGACGTTCCGTCCATCTCGTAGTCAAAATGGATGACCCCATTTCTCTTCGCGACCTCACATAAGGAGATCGTTACACCTGTGCTGGCAGAGCCGTGAATGGCGATCGCTCCTTCCTCCAATATCATTCGCCTGGCTTTTCTGGCCCCAACTTCCGTTTTGTTCTCTTCATCTTCAATCAGAAGCTTTACCGGTCTCCCCATGATGCCACCCGCAGCATTGATATGTTTCTCTGCGAGCTCGGCTCCCTTGAGCATGCCGATTCCCAGCGAAGCAAAGATCCCTGTCATGGGTTCAAGGTACCCGACCTTGATCGGTTCCTTAGTCTGAGCGAAAAGGAAAGGCTTCCCGATGGTTGAAAAGAGAGAAGCCCCTGCTACACCACCGACCGTTCCCTTAACGAATTGTCTCCTTGTGATCTTAGGCATATGATTGACCCCCTTTCATATTTCCCAATCTTGAATTTGTATCCTAAATATAGCCGCTTTTCCATCCCTCCTTTCAACTACAGTGATTTCAGGCGGCCCTCTCGGAAGGCCTGAATATATCCGATACAGAACTCATCCCTGGCACTGACGACCAAGGCAGCTTTGAGTGCGCTGTAGAGCTGATTGTCGGTGGGGTCCAATATGACCGAATCCAATCCGTGACCGATTGCTGCCACCAAAAAGGCTCGGTTAATCAGTTTTCTGTTGGGGAGCCCATAAGAAACATTGGTCAAACCACAAATGGTATGAACGCCTTTGAAATTCTTCATGATGCCCTCTATGGCCTTCAGCGTGGCGATTGCCGATAGGGGGCTTGTGGACAGGGGATAGACCAGGGGATCGATGTAAAGATTATCCAGTGAGATCCCGGCTCTGGTTACTTCATCCACAAGTCGACCGGCCATTTTGAGTTTATCGTCTGCCGTATCTGCCATTGAATCTTCCGATTGACAAAGCCCTATGACCTTGGCTTTATGTTCCGACACGATGGGCAGAATACCGTCCAAGCGATCCTTTTCGAGAGTGATGGAGTTGATCATCGGGGTTTTTTTCAACATCGGTAACACCGCTTTAACGACGGCGGGATCCGGACTGTCAATACTCAAAGGCTTCTCCGTGGTTCCCTGAACTGTTTCAACGATCCACTTGAGCTTGTCCGTTTCTTCTCCAACGAAGGTTCCGGCGTTGACATCGATGTAGTCTGCGCCAGCCAGATCCTGAGCTTTGGCTTCGTTCTTGATGAAGTCGATATTCTTGGATGCGATCGCCTGGGCAATATATTTACGGGAAGCATTGATCCTTTCTCCAATAATCAACATAGGCGTATCTACCTTCCGACAAAAGAACGCACGAATCTATTAGAGAAAGTTTAGCAAGATCTACGCCAATTTTTTCTAAGGCCTGGCTCATAGTATGTAAGTTATCAATCATTGAAAAGGTTTAGTTAGCAAGAGTTCTTTAGGGCAGGGAGTGACAAACGGTTAACGACGGTAAAATTGCACGGGAGAGTGCCCTGATCGGTGCAAACTGTACCATCAGGGGCAGTACAAGTTCACGGTCTCTTTGCTGTCTTCATCCTTTTGAGGCGTCCTTGGAGAGTTCTTCTTGAAAAGCCCAGGTATTCTGCCGTCCGTGTTTGATTGCCCTCCTTTTTGTCGAGGGCTTGACGGATGATCCGTTCGTTTAACGCTTCGAGGTCGAGCCTTTCTGCCGGTAATTCGAAGTGATCCCGGCCCAAGACAAAGTGCCTGTTTAAGGGAATTTCCTCAAAGGGGCTGAGGTCACGGAGGAAAGAGAGGTCTTTCATATCGACACGGCCATCTGCCTTCATCAAGGCAAGGTGTTCCATGGCATTCTTGAGCTGCCGTACGTTCCCCGGCCATGGGAATTCGTTCAAGAATTTCTCAGCACTTTTACTGAAGCGGTCGAATCGTTTTCCCTTCCTCATATACATGCGGGTGATAAAACGGTGGGCAAGGGGAAGGATCTCGTCTTGTCGTTCTCGAAGCGGGGGGATCTGAACATGTCCCATGCTGATTCGGTAATAGAGGTCCAGACGGAAGCGTTTCTCTGAAACGGCTTGACTCAGATTCTTGTTTGCGGCGGAGAGGAAGCGAACGTCGACAGGGATTTCATTCACCCCACCAAGGCGGCATACCTTTTTATCCTCGATGACTCGAAGCAGCTTCACCTGGAGGGGGAGCGGCAATTCGCCGATTTCGTCCAGAAAGATCGTGCCCCCTGAGGCGGCCTCGAATTTTCCGGCCCGGCCGGAGCGCGTCGCGCCGGTGAATGCCCCCGGTTCGTGACCGAAGAGCTCGGATTCAAAAAGTTCATGAGCGAATGCCCCGCAGTTAATCGCCACAAACGGCAGCAGGGAGTTTTCCTGGGAAAAATGGTGGATGTATCGGGCGATCAAGTCTTTTCCTGTACCGCTTTCACCTTCGATCAGGACTGAGACCGACCGGTCTGTGCTGTAGATTTCCGCCTGGCGCACGACCTGGTCCATCGCATCCGAGTAAACGCAGAATTCATCGAGACCAATTTCCTTCAGATAGGCCTTCCGGAGTTGCTGCGCCTCACCTCGGATGGCCCGGGTCTCAGATTCCACGCGCTCGTCGAATTCATCTTTTAACCGCAGGTACTTGGTTCGTAGCGCCGCATATTCCCGGGAGCGCTCAATGGTAATGGCCAACTCCCGCACATTAATCGGTTTCTGAAGGTAATCGAAAGCCCCATACTTAAGGGCCGTGATGGCATTATCCATGTCGCCGTGGCCGGTGATGACAATGACGTCAACCGGGGAGCCCTCAATCAGTTTGATCCGACGAAGGAGTTCCAATCCGTTCATCCCGGGCATCCGGATGTCCGTGATCAAAAGATCCACCTTCTTTTCGTGAAAATCCTTAAGGCCGGCCATACCATCTCCTGAACAAAAGATGTTGTGGCCCAGTTTCTCTAAAAAACGGGACAAACTCTTTCGAACGTCCGGTTCATCATCGACGAGCAGAATATTCACTTTCGTTCTCCGAGACAGGGAAGGGTAATGAGAAAAGTGGCACCTCCATGGTCATTATTAGAAACCTCGATTGTCCCGTTGATATCCCGGATAATCGACTTGCTGATGGTCAAGCCCAGTCCCGTTCCCTGTCCCACCTCTTTTGTAGTGAAAAAAGGGTCGAATATCTTGTCAATCAAATCGTTTGGGATGCCGGTGGCATTATCAATCGTTTCGATACAAACGGATTGTTCGGTTTGCTTGGTGGTGATCCAGAGCTCTTTATGCTCGCGATTGCATTCGTCCAGAGCCTGTCGGGCATTGACGAGCAGATTCATGATCACTTGCTCCAGGCGGTTGGAATGAGCCCTGACAGGGGGGAGTCCATCGGCTAGCTTCTTGTGAACCACGATGCCATGTGCCTCAAACTGGCGGCCGATCATGGAAAAAACATCCTCGATGGTGCGATTGACATCCACGTCGGCATATTCCTCCTCCCCGCCTTCCCTCGCAAAATTTCGGATAGTCCTGATCACTTCGGACATGCGCTGTACCTGATTGGAAATCATCTCCATACCCTCATAGAGCTCATCGGAATCAAGAGACCATCCTTCGTCTCTCCCGAAAAGGAATCCGTCGGTGACCACCCGGATGGTATTTAAGGGCTGGTTCAGTTCGTGTGCAATCCCCGCGGCCATGATTCCTAGTGAGGTCAGCCTTCCCTCGTGATACATTTTCACCTCATTTAGCCTCACCTTTCTGGCCAGTTCTTTCTGTTCCGTCGTGTCGTCAAGCACAAAACAGATCGTCGGGTTGCCCTCATAATCCAGGATTTGTGAGTAGCTACTGTAGTAGCGGTGCCGGTTTCCAACCTTTACGTTGAGATCCAGCCGTAGGGGTCCTTTCTCCGTTCCTTGAAATAGTGAATTCAGGCGAGATCGGATTTCTTTCTGGTCAGTGATGTCCACGGCTTCAATCAGGTCGTTTAAACAAATTTCTCTTCCAGATATGCCCAATAGGCTTTCAAACCGATCGTTGTAATAGAGAGCGGTTCCCTTTTGAAAAAGAGCGATTCCCAGCCCTGCATAATCGGTGATCGTCTTAAACATGGATTCAGAACTCTGTAGTTTGCTTTCTATCTGGCGCTCCCGTGTGACGTCACGGACCATGTGAAGAGACCCGTAGACACGGCCGTTGATGTCCCGCATTCGGCCGGTGATGGAGGTCACAAATGCCCCTGTGCCTCCCAGGGCAGGCGTGAAGATAGAGCTGTGAACCACGTCCCCTTCTTCACGGTATTCCGTATAGGTTGCCAGCCACCGTGGATCGGGGTGCAAAATGAGGTCACACATCGCAGGCCGCCGGATCCCGTAGAAAGCCGGTGCATACTCATAGTTGCCTTTTCCCAGAACCCTGGAACCTTTCCATCCTGTCATCTGCTCTACTGCAGAATTCCACACAGTCACATTGCCGTGGGTATCCACACCGATCACTGCGTAGGGCAGGAAATTGATTAGGTCATCGAGTCTCTTGTTAATATTCACCTTGCTTAGCCAGAGCTCAAAAAGGTTGATGACACATTCTAAAAATTGCCTGGCCTCTTGGGTCAGGCAATTTTTCCCTAGACCCCAGAGAACGATAACGCATGACAAATGATCTTCTAAAAAAATCGGCAGGAACAAAAAGCTCGCTTGAGATCCCGGGGTTTCGCGACTAGGACAAAAAGGGATTATTTCTCTTTTCTCCAGGGCCTGCCACACCGAATCCGGAATAGGCATCGAATCCAATGATAAAGCATGCATGTCAACGGGTGGCCATGAACCGATGTCCTCTGTCTGACAGTCTTCTGTCTCGGTGTCATGCTTGAGCCTTAGGAGTACCGACCCGGTGGCGGAAAGATATTGTGAAATGACACGCAGAGATTCACCCAAGTTTGCATCGTTTGGCCCCGCTTTCTTCAGAAATGAAACAATCTGTGCCAACGCCCGGGCAGTCATCTCTTCCGATCCCTTCTCCCGTTTCTTACTCATAAAACGGCCTACCGGGTTTTCCCCTCGCCCAGAACGTGCGATAAAAAGTTGACAAAGTCAAGGTGGAGAGATTAACGGAAGAAAAAATGATCGGTTTTTGAATCGATGGAATTTCACAAGAAGAGTGTGAATAGAATATAAATGCTTAACGTTCAATACCTAAGCATGCAGCCTTACTGGCGAACCAAGTCTGATTCGAACAATCGACCTCGGATTAGTAGTGAACTTCTTTTCAGTAATGATTCTCCACACCGGTGTTACCATGCATGAAAACGCCACGGCCTGGGTTACGATATGAAGGCACACTGAAACATCATTCAGGATCACCTTGACAGGAATATGACTCACAACGCGCCGAATAATTCATTAAAACAATCATCAATAGTTAGTGATAAGCAAGAACTTAAGTACGGGGGCGACAAGCTGGTAAAGAGGAAAAATTAGGTCCCTTCCCAGCAAATTGTTCCTGCATTGATCAAATGGCTCGGAAGGTCTTTCTGGACAATCTCTCTGGCATACTTCGCACAATCGATCAATTTTGGCAGATCAACCCCTGTCTCGATTCCCATCTCCTGAAACATGTTGACGAGATCTTCAGTTGCAACATTACCCGAGGCGCCTGGCGCATAAGGACACCCGCCCAATCCCCCAATAGACCCGTCGAAAACTGTCACTCCCTCTTGTAGGGCTGCCAGAACATTTGCCAGACCAGCACCTCGGGTATCGTGAAAATGAAGGGCGAAACTTGTCTTTCCCAATCGGGGACTCACTCTGCTCACCATTCGAACCACCTGAACCGGATTAGCCATACCCGTTGTATCCCCCAACGCGATTTCATGGACACCTAACTTCTTATACTCCTCCACTATGAATTCTACCTTCTCTTGAGGGACCCTCCCCTGATAAGGACAACCAAACGCCGTCACAATATATCCTCTCATCCGGATTCCGTGAGTGATCGCCTTTTCAGCGATATTCCGAAATCCTTTCAGGGAGTCGCTGATAGACATTTTTACGTTCTTCTGGTTATGTGTCTCGGAGGCAGAAACAAAGAGGGCGATCTCTTCAATTCCAGCAGCTAAAGCTCTTTCCAAACCCTTTTCATTCGGAACAAGAGTGGAGTAAATAACACTGGGCTTCCGTTCAATTCTTTTTACAATCTCCTCTGAGTCCTGAAGTTGTGGGATCGCCTTGGGATGAACAAAGGATGTGATTTCAATGCGTCTTAGTCCGGTTTCTGATAGGCGATTAATTAACTCAATCTTATGCTCCGTCGGGACGAAATTGGCCTCATTTTGAAGTCCGTCACGGGGACCCACTTCAACGATTGTGACAGAATTGGGGAGATGCATATCTGCTCCTTTTCTTTCGAGTCAATCTGCCGCAAAGAACGACTAAAAAAGGTTCCCGACGCTTATTCCGCGGCTTCCAGTCCTTCCCATTTTTTCCGTTTGAGCCAAGGGAGATAGGGAAGAACCAATAGGACGATAGCTGTAATCATCAGGACGGCTGAAATGGGTCGCGTGAAGAAGATTGTAAAGCTCCCATGAGAGAGGGCCAGAGATTGACGCAGGTTATTCTCCATTAATGGACTTAGGATCATGGCCATCACCATCGGAGCCGCTTCGTAGGCAAACTTTTTCATTAAGTATCCGATCACCCCGAAAATAACCATCAGGATGACTTCGTCCGTCGTCGTATTGATGCTGTAAACGCCGACAACACAAAAGAGCAAGATCAAGGGAGAGAGGATCGCGTAGGGAACCTTCAATATTTTCACCCAAAGGCCTATGAGGGGGAGGTTTAGGATCAGGAGCATGATGTTCCCGATATACATGCTGGAAACGATTCCCCAAAAAATGTCAGGTGTGTTTTTGATCAACAGCGGCCCGACCTGTACCCCATAGGAAAGGAGACATCCCAGCAGTAAGGCCATGCTCGGCGTGGGCGGAATCCCCAAGGTCAGCAGCGGGACGAACGCACCTCCGACAGCGGCATTGTTGGCCGTCTCCGGTCCGGCGACCCCCTGAATGGCCCCCGTTCCGAATTTCTCCGGATATTTGGAGACCTTTTTCTCCACCGCATAAGACGTGAACGAGGAAATGACGGGCCCTGCACCCGGCAATATTCCCAGGAAAAAACCGATTCCCGTACCCCGGGCGATGGGCCAAGCTGAATCCGCCCAGTCTCTCAAATTGGGAAAAAGGTTTTTGATCTTAGTATTGAAGATTTGTCTTGTTACCCCTTCTTCAATATTGAGCAGAACCTCGGATATTCCGAAAAGCCCCATGATGACTGGAACGATGCCCAGTCCGTCATAAAGGATCTTAATTCCGAAGGTAAATTTCTGGACCCCTGTGAACAGGTCGGTTCCAACCGTGCCCAAAAAGATTCCAAAAGCCGCCATCATCAAGGCTTTGGCCATGGAACCCCTGGCCATGAAGGTCAACACCACCAACCCGCAGCAGATCAAAGAGAAATACTCCGGAAACCCAAAAGCCAAGGCAACTTGGGCCAAAGGCGGCGCGATCATCTGCAAGCCGACGATACTCAGGGTTCCGCCGATAAATGAGCCCAGGGCACTCATTCCCAGAGCCACACCGGCCCTCCCCTGACGCGCCATCTGATAGCCGTCCAGGCAGGTAACGACCGAGGCGGCTTCACCCGGAATGTTCACCAGAATCGAGGTCGTCGAGCCGCCGTACATGGCGCCGTAATAAATTCCGGCCATCATGATCAGGGCGGAAACGGGCGGAATATGGAGCGTCACAGGAAAGAGTAACGACATGGCCGCGACGGGGCCCAATCCCGGCAAGACCCCTACGAGCGTTCCGATCACGCATCCCACAAAGCAATAGAATAGGTTAGGAATGGTCAGGATCACCGAGAACCCATACAGCAAATCCGTAAATCCAAGCATCGCACGCCCCCTTAAAAGATTGGGAACAATCCTTTGGGCAATTGGGATTGCAATCCGATTTCGAAAATGACGTAGAACGCCGCTGAAGCGATGAGAGAGCCGATCAGCGTAACGGACCATCGCTGGGGTTCAATAGCCTTTAACACGAATACGAGAAAAAGGAATGTGCTGATGAGAAATCCCAAATAGTTCATCACCACGGCGTAAACCAAAAGGGCGACGACGGTCAGGACTATTTTGATCCCCTTCCTCGGGTTGCTCCAGATCGGCTCAGACTCTTCCTTCGCACTCCCCGGACGTCTTTCCCGAGATTTGAGATGGACAACGAGCGCCAGGCCCGTTATGACGAGACCGGCGAAAAAGGAAAGAAAACCCGGACCCGGGTTGCGGAACTCTCCCAGCGAGAGCCTCAAGGACCCGACACAAATAAAGATGCCCACTCCTAACCACACCAGACTGCTCCATTTTTCTCTTTCCATTTTCTTCTCCCAGCAAATCAACAGTGTAAGGTTTCCGGAAAAGCGAAGTCGTGATGCTCCGCCAAAAAGAAAGGAGAAGGAGACATTCTCTCCGCTTCAACTCTCACCGCTCTCTGAATCCCGTTGTCGTGTCGGAGGTTCGATGGATCCGGCGCCGTCCCAAGAGCTAGATTTTGAGGTCCAGGGCCTTTACAGTTTTCGTCCAGTACTCGCTCTGCCATTTCAGGAATTCCCCCCACTGTTCCGGGCCTCTGTAATTAATCGTCATGCCTGATTTGCTTAACGAAGCCTCAATGGCCGCCTTATGCTCCTCGGCTGCCTTCTTCGCAGCAAAGGCTATCGCCTCGACTACTTCTCTTGGCGTTCCTTGGGGCGCCAGTAGACCATAAAGCGATGGGACGACGACATCATAGCCCAGTTCCTTGCACGTCAGCACATCCGGCATGGAGGCCAGCCGCTTTTCAGTGGATACCACCAGGGCTCGAAGAGTTCCGGCCTGGATATGGGGAAAAGCAGGGGTGATTTGGGAAGAAACCGCGTCCGTATGTCCGCCGAGAATCGCCATGACCGCCGGACCGCTCCCCTGTGCCGGAATCAGATTCAACTTGACCCCTGCTTCCTTGAAGAAGGCCTCCGCAATCAGTGTGGTAATTCCGAGGGCTCCGGACCCAGAACTATACGAGATTTTGCCGGGGTTTTGCTTCGCTTCCTCCAGCAGCTCCCGGATGTTCTTCCAGCGGGATTTCGATTGCACGGCGATTACATTATACCCTCCCGCGAGCCCGCAGACCGGGGCAAAATCCTTCCAGGTGTAGACCACTCCTTTTGTTGTGAGGGGCACCAGGACAATGCAGGATTGTTGTGTGCCCACCAAGGTGTAGCCATCGGGTTCAGAAGTTCTTACGAATTGGGCACCCACCGATCCCGATGCTCCGGGTTTGTAGACGAAATTCAACGGCTGTCCCAGGTACTGGGCCATCTTGTCGGTAAAAGGGCGTAGGTTGTTATCCGTATCGCCCGGTTGGAAGGGAATAATGACATTGATCGGTTTGGTAGGAAATTTCTTCTGCCCGTGGCTTATCCCGGCTAATGAGATGACCAAACTGAATACGATGACACCGATGCCGAAAAGACGTGCTTTTCTCATGGTACACCTCCTATGGTTTCGGATCTGAATTGCGATTTCGACCCGGCCGGCCCGAAAGGATTTCAGATCCTCTCTGAGGAATCATGCCTTCAGTATCGTCAAACATACGATCCCTTCCGCCTCTTAATTTTTTAATACTTCCTTAGCAATCCGTATGACATCCCCCGGAGTATCAGCCACCGGTACGCCTGCTTCTTTAAAGCTCGCCAATTTGCTCTCGATCGTTCCCCGGTTTCCCTCAATCAGGGCACCCGCATGCCCAACCCGCTTTCCTTCAGGGGCTGTCCTCCCGACGAGATAGACAAAAACCGGCTTGGTGATTTTTCGATCTCTAATCATCTCTGCCGCTTCTTCCTCCTTCGTGCCGCCGATTTCTCCAATTAGCAAAATTGCTCTCGTTTCAGAATCTTTTTCAAAAAATTGAAGGATCTTCGGGAAGGGCGTACCGACGATCGGGTCTCCTCCCACCCCGATGCAGGTGGTTTGGCCGATGCCGTTGAGGGTGAGTCTCGAAACAATCTCATACGTCAATGTACCGCTTCGAGAGGCAACACCTATTGGGCCCGGAATAAAATATTGAGAAGGAACAAATCCCAGCTTCGTCTGTTCTGAGGGTGAGATTAAGCCCGGTGTATTGGGTCCAATAACCAGAGCTCCTTTTTTCTCCCCTTCTTCGAGAATTTCCAGATTATCGTGCAGTGGGACATGCTCCGCCACCATGACAACGGTTTTAATCCCTGCCTTCACTGCCTCTAAGGCTGCCTCCTTGGTTCCTTTTGGCGGAACAAAGAGGATAGTCGTATTAAGATGAGGATGTTTTTCAACCGCTTGGGCGACAGAATCATACACGGGTACACCGTGGACCTCTCCTCCGCCTCCACCGGGTTTTGTGCCGGCAATAATTCTTGTCCCGTAGTCCAACATGTTCTTTGTATGGAGACGAGCTGCCGCGCCAGTAATCCCTTGGATTAAAACGCATGCTGATCTCTTAGCAATAATACTCATGTGGCCCCCTTTGCTATCTGAATAACCTTCTCCACTGAATCTTCTAACGAACGAATCGTCTCCACATTGATTTCCTTGAGAATGCTCTTCCCCTCATCCTCTCTGTACCCGATCATCCGGACGACTAATGGCATCCTCAACGGGTGTTCCTGCAGATATCTCTTAATTCCCATCGCCAAATCATCGCAACGGTTCAGGCCGGCAAAGATGTTCACCAGCAGGACCCTTAGTTTGGTGTTCCCGGCAAAGAGAGAGAATGCGTTGTAGATTCCCTCAGCGTTCATTTGAGCGGTATCCAAGAAGTTGGCAGGCCGGCCTCCACGCATTTTTATCAAATCTAAGATGGCCATGGTGATGCCTGCCCCGCTCGAAAGGATGCCTATCTCTCCATCCGGATCCATCTCAATGTACTTCCATTTCTTCTCCTTGAGAGATTGCTCGAATTCAAATTCTTCCCGACTCATTCCCCTCGGCCTGACGAGATCAGGATGTCTAAATAACGAGTCATCGTCTACATTCAGAAAAGCATCTAATGCGACTACTTTCCCATGCTTCGTGAGCGCCAGAGGATTGATCTCAACCATCTCCGCATCGTAATCTCGAAAAATACGGCATAATTTCTGTAAGACTTCCTTCATTACGATCCGTTCGTCTTGATTGAAAATCGTTACCAGCTCTTCATACTCTCTTTCAATCGGACCTGTTGAAATAGAAAAACGAACTTTCTTCACCATTTCAGGTTTTTCATGAGCGACCTCCTCAACATCCATGCCTCCGAAAGGACTGATGATCGCAACCGGTCTTAAGAAACTGTAATCAATGGTCATGGCGGCGTAAAGTTCTTTATCGACCTCGATTTTTTCTTCAACCAAAAGGGTGGATACCTTTTCACGGTCAAACCTCGTTCCCAGCATAGATTGAGATTGACGGAAGGCTTCCTCCGGATTGGATGTAAATCGGATCGCGCCGGCTTTCCCCCTCTTTTTTGCGGACACCTGAGGTTTGATGACAACCGGACTCTTGATTTGAGAGGCGAAACGGCGAGCCTCTTCTGCGGATTCAACGATTTTTCCCCTCGGAATCGAAAGTCCATATTTTTGAAAAATTTCCTTCGCCTCATATTCGTAAAGTCTCATAGATCATCTCCGACTTCCTTCCCTTTTCTTTGAGCTCTTCTCTCGTCTTACGATGAAGGGCAGATGACGACCAGTACCTTTCCAGGTTTCTTCCCGACACCTTCACCCCGGTGGGGAATGCTGGCATCGAAATAAAGGCAATCGCCTTCCTTCAACAAATACACTTTATCCCCATATAAAAACTTAATCCTCCCTTCTAAAACATAAAAGAGCTCTTCCCCTTCGTGGTCGAACCGACCGAGCTTTTTGGTTTGGAGAATATGGGTGACGATGAACGGTTCCATCTTCTTATGTCTCTTCGTGGGGGCAATGGATTCATAGCGGTACCCAAAAATATTCCCATCCCGAACCACTGCTTTTCCCTCCCCCTTCCGTACGAGGATAATCTGATCCTCCGGTTTCTTCTGTTCAAAAAAGGCCGGAATATCCACCTCTAGGGCGTTAGCGATTTTGCTCAAGGTAGCAATGGGAGGGGATTTCTTCCCTGACTCGAGCATTGAGAGATAACTTTTCGTGAAACCCGTGAGTTTAGCCACTTTTTCAAGGGTGAGATTATTTTGAAGGCGGATTTGCCGAATCTTTCTTGCAATATTTAATTCGTCCATAGAGAGTGAACTAAGTTAACCACAAGTTAACATAGATTGTCAAGAAAAAAATGTGCCTCTTTGGTCGCAGCGCACCATGGGTTTGAAATCCAGGAGATGAGACTCAGTATGGACCCTGTTCGCACATTTTGGGATGCTGAGCGGGACGTAGTTGAAAATTAACACTTTCTTGTGATTCTTCTGGCGATCCACTCGGACCAGTTATTTTCGAATATCTTTCAACGTTGAACCCCAACTTCTCGGCGAGGTGATTATTATCCCAAATTCAGATCGAACAGTGTGGAATGCGGTCGGTATGAGTCGGAACGACTGTCGCACCGACACCGCCCGTACCGGGCGGAATCTAAAGCTAAAAGCTCCACACCAGTGCCTGAATCTGGGGTCATCTGGGGTCTGGCTTGAGAAATTGATAAGCTATCCACTGAAGAATTGGGCTCACTTCCCCCACAGAAATTTTATAAAACATTCTTTTCAGGCTCGTAGGTACTCTTGTGCTGCGTCAAGGGTTGACCTCTCTGTTTCTCATATCCTATGTTTCAAGACCTACCTGTTTTTACGTTCGTCCCTTACGGAACCCATATCACCTTGATAGGCGGCCCAGATGCTGGGAGTGAACCCGGAGCAGGCAGTCCCTTCATCGTATTATCCATGGTTGATCAAAGCCATACCTGAACATGATGGGTTGACTGGCAGTGCGTGGGAGCGAGGCCGGCGCTGGCAACTGACGCGCATCGTATAGGGCGTCCAACATTTCAAAATCCATACCGTTTTGCCTCGTCCACACGCCGGGAGTAATTGCAGGTATTTGTCCTTCCATCGCCGCTCCAATAGCGCTTCCCATCCCTCCCATCATCAATGTCAAAGCGGATTCTACAAAGAAGGCGCACCATTCTATGGCTTTTCCTCCGGGTGACATAGAAATCTCCCTTTGCATCATGGGGAATGCGATGTCCTTTTGTAGCCTCATGAGCGCTTCAAACCCCGGGGGATTCCAGCCCGCAAGTTCTACAGGCCTGCCTCCTATGTTTACAGTTGGCTGTTTCCCTCCTGGGTCAATCAAGTTGACAGGATCGCTCATCGCATAACGATACAAGTTTGTCGTTCCCCGGCGGCCAAATAGGATGGGATCTCTTGCTGTCCATCTTCCTGTCTCAGCATCGTAGTCTCTTGCGCCAAACCGGACCAACCCGGTTTGTGGATCGTATAGTCCTCCGGCAAACCCAAAGGGTTGAAAGCCCGGATTGGTATCGCTGATCACATTGCCGAATTCATCGTAATCCGTGCGCTGAATTACAGTTCCGGTTGCCGTGTCTACAACAAGCCTCGGGCTGCCCAGATGGTCTGAGATGATCCGATAGGTTGCCCCTCCCTTCACCATATACTCCGGCACGTTTAATCGGCTTCCGTAAACGAAGAGACTGATAAGGGCATCGCTTGGATCAAGCTCTGCCACAGGCTTGAGCGGGTTCAGATACAGGAACTTCCGAACCCACACGCTGTTGACTTTCTTCCCAACACAACGATTGTGACCGTCCACAGCGTATTCAATGACGGTGCCATCGGGAAGAGTAACACTCCTCGAGTTCCCCAAAACATCATAGTTGTAAAGCGTTGTCTGACTGCCTGTCGTCTTGGTTTGCAGTTCTCCGTTGGCGCTGTAAGAATAGGTGCTGGTGCCGTACTGCATGAGTCGGTCCTGGTTATCGTATGTGCCGTTTACGGGACCCCCAGGCCCGGCGTAGCTCGATCGGTTGTCATTACTGTCATAGACGTAGGTGCTTATGGTCGAACCGTTCTTTTTCACCTCAATCAGGCGGCCAGTTGGATCATAAATGTAGTCATACGTGTTTGTTGCTCCTTCCACTGTCTCGATTTTCTGTGCAATCCTGCCGAGCTTGTCGTAGGTGAACTGCTGCTTGAAGATTTCCGTAGTACCGTACTTGGCAATATAGCTATCGGGTTCGCCGAAGCTGTTGTACGTCCTGGCGTCGGTCACATTTCCGAGAGTCGAACCTGTCAGGAAGCCGTTCTGAGCACTCCTGGTCAGTGTGAGGTTTCCGGCCTTCGTGATCAGGCTGTCGTTGTCATACTGATAGGCAACGGCGTTACCTCCGTTGACACTCTGGGAAGTCACCCGGAAATCCGTATCATACGTCCATACCACCTGACCCGTCACATCGCCTGCCCAAGTTTCGCTTCGCACCAACTGTCCGTCGTATGCATAAGAGGTGCTGTTTCCACCCGGGCTGCTTATCTGGGTGATATATCCTTTCGCAGGGTCGTAGGTGTAAGTCACAGGACCCCCGGGGTACGTGACATCTTTCAAACGGCCCCCTGTGTCATAGTCGAGTACTGTGGAAAGACCGTCGGGCCTCAGCACCAATGTCAATTGCCTGTCAGTGTTGTACGAGTAATCGGTTTTCACCGTACCGATTCCGATGCCCGGAGGGTTGTATTCGGCTAGCAGGTCCACCGGCGTATAGGTAAAGGCATACGCCGGTCTTCCCGGGGGTGTCAGGGAAGTCATGTTTCCGTTCGCATCGTACGCGTACATGATCTCCCGGCCGTCGGGAAGAATTTGGCTGGTTAACCTCCCAGCCTGGTCGTATTCGAAGCTGAGAGTTTGCGACAACGGGTCGGTGACCGTCTGGAGGAATCCCTGGGTGTTATACTGGAATGTCGACTCACGAAAATCGATACCGGAGCCCTGTTTTACACTTGTCAGACGGCCCTGGGGATTATAGGCAAACTGAACTGGTAGAAATCCCGCTACCTGATGCTCGACGAGCCGCCCCCGGGAATCGATTTTTGAGGTCATTTGCCTGCCCGCTGGAGAGGTGTTAGTGACTGTTTTCGTCGAAGCAGTAAAACTTGTTGTGTACTTGCGGCCGTTGATGGTTGAGTCTTCCTGCAGAGTAGAAAGGGTCAAGGGATTATCAGGGGTTGACAGGGTTGCTGTTCTGGCCTTCGTCACGGTGGCTGTTAGGCTGCTCGGCATGGCAATAGTCTGCGAAGTCGGAACCGGCGCCTGCATCCCGAACCGCGGGTCAGGGCCGAGTTGCTTAGTAGCAATCGTCCCACCAGGAAACGTCACGCTCTCGTTTCCATCCTTCTTCTTGAGCAGAGCGTCCGTCGCGATGCCTGAAGAGAATGTATTGATATAGTGCTCATCGCCTGTCCCAAGACGGTCCACATGGTAGTTGGTGGTCCGGTTCATGCCGGTCGTGTGCGTCACATCAAAGGAGGTCGAGGTCTGCGTCAGGCTGAGCGTGCGTGAACCCCCTGCCGGGTCGGTCTCGCCGGTGAGGCGGCCGCGGTTGTCGTATGTAAAGTGATAAAGGCCCCCGCGTGGGTCAGTGAGATCCGTCATCAATCCGTCGCCGGAGTAGGCGAACTGCGATGTCTCGGCAGCGGGGCTGCTGATACCCGTGAGATAGCCGTTACCGTCGAGCGTCAGTGTTGTACGCTGACCGTAGGGCGATACGATTGCCACCGGACGGTCCCCACCATCGCGCTCGATATTCGTCACGTTGCCGTCGCCGTCCTTAACCGTCACCAGGGACCCATTGCCGTTGTAACCGAATTCATATTTCATCGCGGCCGTGAGGGCGTTGTAGGTGCGGAGGTGTTTCCCCTGGCTGTTGAAGAGGTAAATCTCTCCGCCGTCCTCTGAGGGAATGAGCAGGTCACTCTCCGAAATCTCGGGAAGCATGGGTGCTACGCGACGGACCCGCCAGTTGTACGTATCGGCAACATACAAATTCCCATCCGGCCCTGGGGTTGCAGCGAGCGGATTGAATAAGACCGCCTGCGTAGCCAGTCCGTTGTCGCCGGAGAAGCCATAAGCGAAGACCGTGCAGCTTGAGGTCCCGGCGACCGTGTTGATCAGACCGGCAGGACTGATCGCGCGGATGCAACCCGTTGGGAAATAGAGGCTCCCATCAGGACCAAAGGCCAGGGACGCGGGGTCTCTCATAGATGCCTGCAGAGCCGGCCCTCCGTCGCCACTGTACCCTTGCGTACCGTTGCCCGCAACCTTTTTCAATTTCCCGTCCACGCCGACCCTCCAAATGCTCGGGCCGTAGATACTCGGGCTACTGCAGGCTGAACCGAAATAGATACTGCCGTCAGGACCTACTGCCAGCGAATTCACATAGCCTATATTTGCCTCAGTCGCGCGCACGCCTTCTGACATATTGGTACAGGCTCCAATGGTACTCGTTATTGAGCTTGCGATCGTCGATACGATGCCGTCAGGACCCACTCGACGGATGACGTACTTCCCAACGCTTCGGGCGACGTTATGAAGCATATAGAGACTACCGTCAGCCCCAACGCTGATCTTGTTCACTTCACATACTTCTGTTTGTGTCGCCGGGACATCATCTGGTATGACTGGACACCCAAGTCCGGCACACGGACAGGTGCCATCTCCAGCAAACGTCGTGATGATGCCGTCGGGTCCCACTCGGCGGACGCGCCAATTGGACGTATCGGCGATGTAAATGCTCCCGTCAGGTCCTACGGCAACGTCACTTGGGTAATGCAGCATGGCCGCGGTTGCAGGGCCGCCGTCGCCGCCATATCCTGGTGTTGTGCCGGCCGCTGTCGTGATGATGCCATCGGGTCCTACGCGGCGGATGAGGCTACCTTCTGCAATATAGTAACTTCCGTCCCGCGCGAAAGCGACTGCCGCTGGATTGTACAGAAACGCCTGAGTTGCTGGTTTCTTGTCCCCCGGGCTGCCTCCGCCCGCAACCGTGGTGATGACTTGACCGATGCTACTTGCACTGTGTTTTCTGCCGTTACCATAATAGACCACCTTCTCCTGGGGGTCATAGGCGTGATGGACATCCAGCGTCCATCCCCCCAGGCCCTGGCCGCGGGCGTCCCAGAGCCCAATCCAGCCCTTGTGTGCCTTCCAAATGACAAACATGAAGTTTTCAATCGTGACCAGGGTCCCGTTTCCGTTGTAACCAAACCTCGGGGGTACATCGTATCCCAGGTTATACGCATAACCGATCCCAAAGCTGACCGGCTGCCGCCCCTGGGGAGCCCGGCCATAGGCATCCTTGCCGTCCCATGCGAATGTGTCGCTCAGGCTGTAGAGATCAAAGTATCCCTTTTGGAACTGTCGTTCGATTTCCTGGCCCGCAACCCAGACCTTGAGACGTATTGCTTGTAATTTGGGTGACATGGACGGGCTTGTGAGGGGAACATCGAGCGTGAAGGCATCGGTTCTCCCAGGCACGCGGTCACTCTTGTAATAGAGGCGAAAAGGTGTTCCTGTCACATCGGCCACCTGCCCCAGGGCCTGGTTTTGGCACTCGATGATCGAGCCCTCCTGTGTACAGGTCTGGTCGACTACGCGTTCCCGAGGAGGCACTGTGTTGGGATCAGGACAAGGCCCATCACAACCTATGCCCATGTTCTTGTCCCAGGGCCTCGTGAAGTGGGGAACCAGCACCCGCCACAGTGATTGGCCAGCTGTATAGAGGCCCGCAAGGACCAGCCGCTCAGAACTGGTGATTCCCAGAGAGATCCCGTTATCCACTATGCCGTCTCCGTCCGTGTCAAGCTCGGCATAACCGTTGGCAATACTCAAAATCTTGATAACCTTACCGTTGTCCGAGGGTATCCATACCCCTCGTTCGCGGTTATAGGCGCCCAAAGGTATCCCGGTTCCAACAGGGAAGTTGCGGAAGTTCTCGTTGTAGGAGATCACCGGTTGGCTGAACCTCACTTCCGGTGCTCCTGCAGCAACTGCCTCCTCCACCGTGAACTCCTCGCAGTAGGTGTAGGCGCTGGTCGGCGGAAGCTCCGCCGGCATCTTGTTCGGACCTTCTGCTCCCACCGTGTACTCCGTGGCCCTCACGGTGAGTGACGTGATCGGTTCTTCGTGCCCATCAGGGAAAACCATCCAGGCCTGATTCCCTTTGGGAATGAGTACCGTCGACTGCCGGGTCCCACGCTCGTCCGCTATCACGCTCCCCCTGATGATTTGGAAATCCGCAGGTGCGTTGAGATCGATGAAGGTGACGTTGGGATCGGCCGGTATCATCCTGACCTCCGGCAGCCACATGAAATCCCCCCACGGGATGTCCCTCTGTCTCTGCACCGTCAGGTAGCCCGCCTTTTCGTAGCGCACGTTCAGAAGGCCACCTCCGTTGACCACCATGTCAAACATCCCATCCAGCCGGCTCAGGGTTTGGCCATACTCGGGATGATTGAGAATGGTCACGGTAACTGCTGGTAGCGGCAGGCCGTTTCCGTCAAGAACCTTCCCTCTGAGGACCGCCGCCCTCTTCGGTTCAATCGTCCCGGGAACAACCCCGGTCTGTATCGGGTTGGACCCAGTGTAGAGAAAGTCTGTTGACTGCCCCACGGTGGTTGCCACTGTGGGGTCGATGGGTGGAGCCACGGTCCCAGGATCAGGAGGTATCGCAGGCCCGAGGGAGATCCACAGATCGACCGAAGATCCCTGAGGCGCAGCACTTCCTCCTTGCGGACTCTGACTGATCACCTGACCCGCTGGAACCGTACCACTGTTTTGGCTGGTAATGGTCCCCACCGTGAGTTGAGCAGCCAGGATGGCTGACTCGGCCGAAGCTTGGTCCATCCCCACTACATTCGGGACTGTCACCGGCGGTGGCCCCAGAGAAACGTCCAGACTCACAAACGATCTCTTCGCCACAGAGGTCCCTGCCACAGGGTTCTGGCTGA
>Ga0335070_10000110_pt1 | contig 93055 bp, 97 predicted proteins | sample Lox_Sample_13_FD_206722 | JGI IMG/M metagenome (GOLD analysis project Ga0335070, IMG submission 206722) | Soil microbial communities from Loxahatchee National Wildlife Refuge, Florida, United States - Lox_Sample_1.3 | ecosystem: Environmental > Terrestrial > Soil > Wetlands | place: USA... | reverse complement strand
TTTTAGTCATTTTAAACTTTTTTAGAATATTTAAATCTTCTTTATCATGTTTTTCTAAAATAGTTTGATATTTTATGAAGTTATTCATTTCAATATAATCTCTATAGGCTCTTTTATTTTGTTCAATTGGTAATGTTGGAGCATAAGTTAATTGAAATAGAAATAGTAGAAATGCTATTATATATGATTTCATATTAAGAAATTTCGTTAATACTATGACACTTTTTAATAGTGTCGATTATAGTTTACGTAATTTCCTTGACTAAGTTACTATTGATATAATAAACTGGTTTTGTCACTTCTGTTTCTACTTTTTGATTTGTAGCTTTTTTAATATCTCTTTGAATAGATAATATTACGGAAATGCCCCGTGAAGGCAGTGACTTATTTCCATAGATTAGATACATTTTATTATATCTAATCCAATTTGTGATTGATTTAGAACAGTCTCCCTACTTACTGTGCTAATATAAATTTACTAAATTTAGAATCTTTTAATAAAGAATTATACATTTTCTGTATTTCTTTTATTTTTCTTAGGTTAATACGAACTTTTGATTTTTTAGTTGATTTATTTTTATTGATGATATTATCAATAGTTTCATATTTAGGATCATCTTTTCTAGATAGTGATACTACTTCAATTTTAGAGTTTTTCTTAATTTTAAGAAATTCTTGGTATAACCAATCAATTACATTACATAAGTTATTACCAATGATATCATTAAGATATTCTTTGTATGTAGGAGTATATTTATTATCTCCTTGTCTAAAATTTGATAGTTTAATTGGAATTTCGGTTATACATAATTCACTTATATGTATAGATTTACAAATAAATAATGAAAACCAATATCTCCTCAATTTTACTATTCCATTTTTCTTTATTAGAATAAACTTGTATTCAGGAAATAATAACTTTATCATCTCCCTAAGTTTTCTTCTTCGTAATCTATTTACTTCAAAGATTGACTTCATTTCTTATCATGTGCTTCCTAATTTATTTAAAGAATGATACAAATAAATATTCTTTTGTATCATATTATTCATCCTAAACAATGCAATCGCCTTTGTTTTAGGATATATTAAGATCTTATTCTCAGGAATATTATAAAAGACGTAATTCTTTATATAATAATTACTTATATAAAGATTATCAACTTTGTAATAATTCCTATTACTTTCTTTTTGAATATAATTTTGATAATTAAAAGAACTAGTTATTAAGTATTTCTTCTGATTATTTAAATATATATTCTTTCTTTCTTTTCCTAAAGACGTTGATAATATTAGAAAAATAAAGAATAATAATAGTTTTAAATTCATTTTGATTAAATTTAAATTAATAAATTAATAAGTTCTTTTATTGTTAAAAACTCATTATTAAAAATATAACTTAGAAAATAGTATAAGTATAATTGACAAATTGCTAAGAATATAAACATGAAAAATCCTTTAATTAAAAGTATTTTCCAATCTGTTTTATTATCTTTATATAAATAACTTAGATATATTCCTGATATTAAGAACATTATAAATATACTTATCCATTTAATTAGTGTGTCATTTCTAATTCTTTTGACTATAAATTCTTTCTTAATTCCATATTTTTCTAATACTATTTCTTTAGTACTAGGAAGATATTCTACTGTTTTTGTTACTTCACTATTAGCTTTTTTTATAAAATCAGCTTTTAATTTATTAATGTCTATTGTTGATTTGAGACATTCTTCAAGTAAAGTGCTAGTCTTTAACTCATATGGTCCTACATTCTTTGCAGTAACATTAATATTTACTGATTTAGTAGTATCATTAATTTTATATTTTCCATTTGATGTTGGAAAAGTATAAGCTGATAATAGAAAAGCTGATCCTATTGTTAATATCAAATATATAATTTTCTTCATTTTTGATTTTGAATTAAATTAAAAAAGTAGAGTAGATTTATGTTTCTAAAGAACCATACTATAATCTACCCTACGATTTACTAATTAACTATGATACGCGTTAATGTCGTATTTTAATGTTGTTTCTTTTCAATTGTTCTTCTGATATAAGATTTAGCTGCTTCGGCTGTTTTTATAATATCAGAACATAAGTCTTCTTCAATTTCAGATAATCTCTTCCACTCTTTTAAAGCTTCAGATCCATCAAAGAAGTATTTACAATCTCCTCCTTCTAATTTATTTAGAGGTATATCAATTTTATCATTAATAATAATATACCCTCTTTTAGAAGAAGCATCGGTTTTTAGAACTAGAATATCATCTTTTGTATATCCTCTTAAAGATTCTACTGCGATTAATTCTTTTCTTTCTTTACGTTTTAAATCTTCATCCATATCTTTTACAAGATATGAACTAATACGGTATATCATATCACCATTTTTACTAAGGTGTCCATAGAATTCAGCAAGTTTTTGACCGAGTATTACTTGTTCTTCAGTAGATTTTGCTTGTGCTTCATTTAAAATTGAACAAGTACTTTCGTTGTTTTCTTTTTTTGATTTGTTTCTTCTTTCATCTAATATAGATTCAAAAGAATCATTTTTTTCATCTGTCATTTTTCAGTTTTTTGATTATTAATGAAAATTCTATTTTTGATATTATTATATATTAACCCTAAAATTAATAGAGTTCTTTTTTTAAAATTACTCATAGATTTAGTATCTACTTCTTCTATGATAAATTTATTAGATTGATTATTTAAGTTTTTAATCAATCTAGGATCAGTTATTTTTTCAAAACTGTGAAATATTTCAGGAAAATTCTCATTAAAATTTGTATAATCTTTAGGAATTTTCATCCATACATTAGCAAATACTGAACGTGTATTTCCCCATTCTTCTTTTTTACAGGCTTTTTTATTTTTAGCCCAATTTTCTTTGTAAGGTTTTAAAAAGATAATTTCTTTAGAATTACTCTTTGTTATAGAATATTCTTCAGATACAGAATATTTAAGTTTGATACCTCCAAATCCTGGATCTTTTACTGCACAACCTAATATTATTTCAGGTTGTTGTGCTTCTATTAAGTTATACTGTGCCATAATTTTTTATATTATTAGTGGCTCTATAAAAATAAATAATAAGTAGTAAACTATTACATTACACTACATAGATTCATTTCAGCTCGAAAGCACTAAATTTACGATTTAGTTATGATTCATTATCTACTTGATGACATATAGTAGCTTAAAACAATAAGTTTGAAGTATTCTGATACATTTGCTTATAGTTTACTACTATAAAGATTAAATTAGTTTTTATTCTATGTTAGAATTTCTATTGTATTTTATTATGTTAAATCTTTCTTCAATCCTCCTCAACAATATGTTGATTTATCAAAGCTGTAGGTATTAACATATACTTATACATTTATATGTAAAAATATTCTCAAATGAAATTATATTCAGATTGATGGTATTCAATCTAAAGAGCTTATATGATGCGTTAAATATATCCTATAAATATAGTATATAAAGCTCACGCCTATTAATATTTTAAATACAATTCCACTTTAAAAGCAAAATTTATAAAAGTTAATTCTTTAAGGTGTGTACCCTATTTTCAATAAAGCCAATAAGGCTTAGTTTCGTCACTCAATCTTTTTGGTTCTCTTACGATATATTTGTGACCAGCTAAGATTTAAAAAATTAGTTACTTTTATTATTTAAATATTAATATCAATATGTAAAATATTTTAAGACAGATTCAAATGACTTTAGTCATCTTATTATACTAATCTCATTAAATTTGGACTAAAAGGATTAAGTATAACTCTAACATCATTTCATCATTATGTTAGTTTGATCCACAATGACTTTCTATCAACCTAGTCTTACTGGAGTGTAAGCTCTAGTAGATGAACTAATATTATTTAGGAATTAGTAATCCTCACGCATATGCGACCCCGATGAGGCATTTTCCATCACTCCTTTTCTAAGCCATCGGATTTCTTCACAACCTTAATAGAGTACAGATTTCGGGAATTTCACCCTATCGTTGCCGTTATGTTATATAGAAGATAATCTTAAAAATATTATAAATTTAAGACTTGGTATCACCCGATCCTTCACTAATATTAGAAAGCTAATCTTGCTAGAAGGACACTGTCCGTGCTTTTGTCGACTAGACTGAAAAATATTAAACGTCTTAAATTTATAATATTTTTTCTTATACCTTTAGTTAACTAACCTGTAGATATAAGTTTTAGATTATATAATAGTATATTAACTAGTACCTCGAATTCGTAATTATAAGTACTACTAAAAGCAATTTATTTTAGTTCAGGCATTTAATATAATATCAGTCTATAATACTCTATCGTGTGTATTTTACAGTTACACGTTCACTATACGTCCATAAGTATCTCTTGGAAATTTAGATTTCCAAATGATAATTTTGGATATTGGTAATGATAGCTTTTTGATATAACTATCTATAATATTATAAATTTCTTTATTACTAGTTATTCCTTTACTTTCAGCTTGATCAAAATCTACATTAACTAGTAAGTATGGTAATTCTCCTGAAACTTCTGATTTTCGAATTATACATTCAGATATAAATGGTATATATGATAATATATCTTCTATTTTCTTTGATTGTGATGAATATTCAGATGTTCTACAAAGAAAATATATATTTCCATCTCTATCTTTTATTCCAACATCATTTAAACTTTTATTTTTCCAGTTTGGACAATGTAATAAATGAAAAATTATATTATTTTCAACTATAATATTGTTAATAATTTCTTTTCCGACTGATTCAATTTTGTGTTCAAATGGATGACTATAAGTAGCAATTCCACAAGTTTCTATAGTTCCGTAGGTAACTGTGTACGGAAAGTTAATTTTTTTTAATAGTTTTTCTATGTTAAATCCTAATGAAGAATTTAGAATAATTAGTTTTTCTAAATTAGGAAATAACTTTTGTAGTCTATTTTTTATTATTAATTTTTCTATAGAATAGAGTTTAAATCTTATTGATAAGAAAGCTTTGAATCTTTCTTTAAGAGTATACTTTTTACTATATTTATAAACAGATCCAAAAAATAGTCTATGGAATTGATCAGCTGTTATGATTAAAGTTGAAAATTTAAACTTTTCTATATAACTATGTAAATTGTATGGATATCCATACATACTGATTTGATCAATATCATTAGGAATTATAATTTTTGTATTGCTAACTAGTGGTAATAACATTCCTAATACATAATTATATGAAAATTCTGGATAAGCTAAATAACTAGATTCTGACTTGAATATTTCTTTAGTCTTTAGTTCTCTTAGTAAAATTAATATTTCAATATATGAAATTTTAACTTCTTTTAACTTATTTGGAGTATAAATTATTATATCATCTCCAATCTTTAGAAAGTATAAACTATTAATTAATTCTCTGAATACTTTAAATAATTTTATATTTTTAACACTTTTAGATCTAATTTTTTTAATATTATATTTAATATAACTAAAATCAATATACCTATCAGATATTAATATATTAATTTCAGTAACAGCTAAAATATGAGATATTTTTTTAGGTCCTAGTGATGGACTTATTATAACTAATGTATTGTTGCTGAGAATGATAGCTAAAAAAGATATAATCCATTCTATTGAATTATTAGCGCATATAGCTATTTTTAGCTTTTTACTTTTTTCTCTTTTAAATGCATTTGATAATTCATAAGCTTCTTTGAATATATCAATGTATTTGATTGCTGTGTTATTTTGAATAACTGCGACTTCATCCCAAAACACTCTGATTGTTAGGATTAAATATTTTAACAATTGTTCCATTATAGTTTGGATTTTTCAAAATCTATTTCTACTTTAATATTTTCTTTATTCTCAGATTCAATAAATCCAAGTGGTCTTTCGACCTTAAATGTTTCACAAGATGCACTAATAGTTATAGTATATCTTTTAGTATGGTCATTTCTTTCTTCAATGTTATGTATAATAATACTCATTGTTGAAAGTTTATTATCTTTCATCATGTTTTTGATTATAAATGATGAATTAGGACGAGATTGCATAAATTCAATAATTTGTTCTTTGCATTCTTTTATCCTTGATTGTTTAGATAATTGTCCAATTGTTTTACTTTGTATAAACTTTTCAAGTTCTACATCGAAAAAACATTCAAGTAATATAAAACTGTCTTTTGCTATCATAAATATTTTAATAGTTTAATATTGATGTAAATAAATATTTGTTGATATCTTGATATTCTCCAAATACATCTTTTTGATTTGATAGTATTGAAGATACTTGATTTTTTAAGTATAAAGATCCTTCTAGAATAGTATGTACTTTGTCTTGATAATCTGATAAAAATAGTATATAATACTCTTTAACTGGTATATGATTTATATTATTATATCCAACAAAATGTTCTAATTGAACATATCCTTCTTGCATTTCTTTTTGGCTAAATGCCCATTGTCCATATTCAGAATATCCAAAATCTATATTCTGAAATAATGGTTGTAATAGGGATTTTATTTGATTATTTATTTCTAATTGTCTTCTATCAATTTCATCTATCATTTCTTTATAGTACTTTCTATTAAATAATGATACTGGAATTTTTAAAGAGACTTCTCTAGCTTTTATTAGCTGAATTTTGTTTAATTTTAAAGCTAATACAATCTTTGAATATCGTATTATTCTTTGTACTGTAGTTTCTTCTTTCATGGTCATGTTGTTTATTAATAGTTAAAAAATAGGAGTACTATTTCTAATACTCCTATTTAAAGTAAAAAAATGAAAATTACTTTTTATTCTTTTCCATCTGGAAATTTTTATTATTAGTTTCTATTTCATTAATAAAAGCTAATCCATCTGTAGTTATTGAAAGGTCTTTATCTTTCTTAACTACAGAGTTAATAAAGTTTAATATCTCACGTTTTGGAGTATTACTAAACTTTTTACATGTCGGTAAGTAATCTTTAGCAACTTCTTCAACTCTCTCACGGAAGGTTAAGTAAGATGTTTCAGAAAGAAATTGTTTTATTAATGGTTTTATCCTATCAATATCCTTTTCTTTCTTTAAAATTTCATATTTTTTATGAAATTCGTCTAAAGAATTCGCAGTAGCAGAAGGTTGCATTTCGTTGCTTTTTTGCTTCTCTACATCTGAATTTACTTTTGATTGATCCTGTACAGTTTCCTGTTGGTTTAATTTCGCAGAATCTTCTACCTTTTCTAAATTCCCAGGGTCTTTCTGGGACTGTTTCCCAGATGAAGCTTCCCCCAATTCACCAGGGATATTTTGCTGTACATTCTCTTGTTTGTCTACATTGACATTCTCTTTTACAGAATCTTGCCCAGATTGATCGCCACTGTTTTCCGTAGTCTTCTTTCCAGAATCCTTCATTGAAGTGGCACTTTCTTCCCCCGGTTTAGATTCTACTTTTACAGGTTTTACACCAGTTAATTTTGAGATCTCTTCTAATTTTTCTGGCTGTTTCCCAGCAGAATCTATTTTTGCAGACTCCCCCAATTCATTATTCTTTTTCATACCAGCTGCATCTGAAGCATTGAGAATAATTTCCTTTAAAGTACCAGCAGGTTGATTCTGTACATTCTTCTCCTGAGTGGACATAGCAGATTTTTCCGTTTCTGATGATTCCTTTACAGACTGCTCCTCTGATTGGGAATCTTTTACTTCCCCCTGTACAAATCCTGTAACTTTTGTTTTATTAGTAACATTTTTTACATCCTTCAGATTTTCCACAGTTGTTTTCTCCTTTGTAACTTCTGTATTCTGTCCAGTTTTTTTTACAGAAGTAGCTTCTGACTTTCCCAACTTAGAGGTATTTACATCTATTGGACTTTTTACAGTTGTAGTAACAATTGTGCCAGAAGCAGAAGATTCCCCCAAATTATTCATTTCCTTTTCTTTTTCAGTAAGTTGAGGATTTACCTTTTTACCATCTTTCTTCTTTGATGAGTCGTCGGCCTTTTGTGTACCAGAGGACTCTTTTTCTACGTTTGGGCTTTTTATGGCTTTATTTTCGCTTTCACAAGCGATTTTACGTTTTAAGTTACTCCACCATTCAATAATTTTATTCCTATCCCAATCTTTACATGCCTCTAACTTATTCATAAATTGAATAGCAAGGGTACAACATATCATTCCTGGAGTGTGTGATTTATTATCAGTTACTGATATGAATTCTTTTTTAGAATCAATTAAAATTGATTTGATAAAATTAGTAAAAGCTTCAAAAGTTTCACAATTTTCCGCTTCTTTCCATAACTCTGGAAATTCTTTTTGAATATCTAACTTTTCAGTTAATGGAATAGTTGATGGCTTAGTATCTTTTTCAATCTTTTGTTCTTCAACTATTGTAGAATTAGATTGATTCTCTGTTTTGGATAATTCATTAAATAAAACTTGAGCATCTAATGATATTCCAGCTTTTTTAAGCTCTGGCTTACGATCCTTTATAACTTTTCTAATTCTGTTTATAGCTTGAGGATCTTTAGAATCAACTATTTTTTGAGCTTCTTTTCGAATTAATGTCTCTATTATAGACATTTTCTTTTCTTTTTCTTCAAGTTCAATTGCTTTATCAAAAGCTTCTTCAACAATTTTATCTTTATTAACAACTGATTCAATTCTTTCTGAACTTTCTTGAACCGGAGTTCCTCCGATATTATCTTTGTAAGTTTGTATTATTTCTTGCCAAAGTTTCATTTGTTCAGCTTTATCTTCTTCTGATTCACTTTTAAATTTATAATCAGTAACTTCATTGATATTCTTTTTAAGAAATTCCCAACCAACTTGAATTGAATCAGTTGACTTCTTATTTTTTAATACTTCAAGAATTTTATTTTTAAATTCGATGAGATTAGAAGACTTTGTATTTTCAATTGCTTTTTCAGAAACTTCATATTTTAGATCTTCTTTTTTTACTTTTGCTTCAGAAGCTATTATTTTAAGGATATCTTCTTTTATTTCCATAGTCCCATTAAATTTATCTAAAATAGATTGAGTATATAAAGATATTTGTTTATCTTTTTTTATCTCTTTAACAGCAGCCTTAATGATATCATTTTTTGACTGTATAAGTCTCGAAGTATCATTAAGATATTCAATCCATTTTACTAAATTTATATTTTCTAATCCTTTTTCTTCAGGGTTATTTAATTTAACTCCTTTAGCATTTGGAAGAACTTCGAATACAAATTTCTTTTCAATTAATTCTCTTGGAAAACCAATTTTAGTAATTCCGAACTTTTCGGCTAAATCAATAGAAAGATTTAATGCTTGTTCTTCTTGATTATTTTTAATCAATATTTCAGCAATTTTATTAATTTTTTCCATTGTGTCAGCTGATGAAATTAATTTTGTAGCTTCTTCTGGAAGATTTACATGAGAGTCAAGAATTTTTGCTCTCATATATCCTTTGAAATATTTAGATTCTTCTACTTGTTTGTTATCTTTTCTAGCTGGAATTTTAGGATTCATTTGAATTACATTATCCTTAATATCCATTTTTGTTTGTATTCCATCTACAATATCAGATTCATCATATAATCCAAATGCAATTTGTGTAAGAACTACTTTGAAATCCATAATATCTTGTAAAGATTTAAGTTGTAACTTAGCATTATCTACAATTTTAGGATCGGAATGTTGAATCTGTTTTTGATAAAATTCAACCATATCAATTAAATGCTTAGGATCTGATGCTATGCTATTGATTAATATTTGTTTATCTATAGCTTGAATTTCATCTAATATTTGTTTTTGACTACATTTTGATAACTTTAATGCTGTATTCATTATTTTGATTTTATTAGTTTGACAATTTAAAATCTGATAAAATCAATCACAAATGTTTATTCAAGTAACTGTAGTTAGGGAACTACTCTTGTTTATTATAAAAGAGATTATACGTGCTGTTTCTGGTCACTACGACAATTTATACACTATTTCTTTATAATCTCTTTATATTTTTAAATTTCGGATGTTCTTTTTAATTCAATTCCTTTTATAATTATTGGAATATTTTGATTATTCCATATGGAATTTAAAGAATTGTGTCGTTTTCTAGCTATCTTTTTAGCTTGACTAATAGCTGATTCAAGAGATGTGGCAGTAATATTCTGAATATAAGGTTTAGGTACTTCTAAAATTCTAGTAAAGTTTTTACCTTTTCTTCTAACTTCTATTAAAATTTTACCTTGTTCATTATATCCTATTCCACATACAAAATTATCTTTAGTTTGATAATTTCTTTTAGGAAATGTTGATTTTTTGATAATTAGTGGTTTATTCATATTGTTTTAAATTTAATTATTAATAAAATTAGGGGATTAGGATGCAATTGCTGCATACATCTATTGTTGACATTTCTATCATCTCAATGATCCTAATCCTTTCACGACCACTAATTAATAAACGAATTAAATATTTTTAGTAAATTAGTGATACTCCTTCGTCTAAAGGTCTGTGGTCATCATTTTCATAATCAAAATCCGTAATTGCATCATCTGGAAATTTATCTGTTGATAACTCTCTGATTTGTTCACTTTCTTTACTAATATCAGATAATACTTCTTGATTAAACTCATTATTAATAAATCTTCTGAGTTTACGACGATTTTTCTTGTTTTTTGGTGACATAGTGGTATGTATTTAAAGATTAGATAATTTAATTTTCTTTATCTTTTTGTTTTTCTTGGTTATCTGGATTCATTTCACATCTTTCTTCATGTTTTATGCAATGTGATTCTAATTCATATTTTTGATCACAATAATCACAACAATATTCAATATGTTCGTATGGCATGATATTAATTTTTAAAGTTTAAATCCAAATCCTACTTTAGTACTCCATATTTCAAGATCTTCATTTAATAATAAATAGAATTTCTTATTTATTTGAATTAATGTAGAAATTCCATATGAATATCTCCAAATTTGATGGTCTAGTTCATTATATGATCCGAATATAGATAATATTAATTCTTTATTATCAATTGAACTTTTAATAGAATATCCTAATCCAATTTGATATTGATTAAGAATAGCTTTATTATCATGAAATTGAGCTTTACCAATACAATATGATGTGTTAACATCTATATTTTTAGTAATTAAATCAATTCTTGGTCCTCCAGTTATTATAAGAGGATCAAATTGTAATGATGTATAAATTGATTGTCCTCTGCATTCTTTTATTACTGTAAAAAATAGTAATAATCCTATTATCCATCCAAATATCTTTGGATTTGGTAGTTTTAGATAAGTTGTCATAGTTATTAATCTAATAAATTGGCAATATTATCCCAGTATTCAAATCCTTCTGGACTATTACTCCATTTAAATGCTAATCTAATAAAATCTTCCCAATCATTCGTTATATTTAATAATCCTAAATTTGTATATACAAATTTACAATTTCTAAGATTTCTTACAAATTTAGTTTTAATTTTAAGTCTTTTGAGTTTTTTCTCAAATTCTGGTTTAAAAATGATAGTTTTTGACATGATTAATGATTTTAGTGGTTATTATGTAATCCCAATGTGATTCGAACACATAACCTACAGTTTAGAAAACTGTTACTCTGATCCAATTGAGCTATGGGATTTTAGTTTTTTAAACTATTAATATTTTTGCTCCTAAAGCTTCAAGTTCGTTTTTGATTGATTCAGCTTCTTCTTTAGAAACATTTTCTTTTAATTTAACTGGAATAGTGGATTCAATTGTTGCTTTACTTTCCATAAGAGTTAATCCGGATATATTTTTGTAAGCTTTTACAACTGATAATTTTTGTCCTCCTATTGCTTGTAGAAGTACAGTAAATGTAGATTTTTCTTCAGATATTACAGAAGTTAAATCTTTTTCAATTATAATTGGTTCAGGAGCTTTATATCCATAAGTTTCTGTAAGTTCATTGATTAACTCAATTACTTCATCTTTTGTTAAATTGTCTATAGCTTTTGCTATTTCTTTTGTTGTCATAGTGGTTATGATTTAAAATATAGATTTACAAAGGTTATTCCAGGGAGTCTGTAACGTATATAATAAGTTAGCGAGAGCTCTCTTTTTTGATTCTGAAATAGGAGTTTTAAAATAACCCCATTCAGCTGTTAAGAATATATCTGGAAATACAGATTGATATTCATTTACTGTTTTGTTAACTTTTAGAAGATCATTTGTAACTATTAAAGTTACTGGTTTATTATCATCTATTAATTGTCCAATTAATTTAATTTTTTGTTCTGTCATATTATTTATATTTAGTGGTTTATGATATTAAAAATAATTTTTCAATGTAATACACATTAAAAGGAATATCTTCCAAATCCTGTATATTACATCGGGAACGATTTTCTTTTTAAAGTCTTCAAAGGACTTCGCTATCCCATATAGTCTTATCACTATATTATCTATTTATACTATTGATAAGATAGTATTTATCAGATATGATTCTCGTGTTTTATTAGACTGAGTCGCTTAATCAGTGTTATCTCAGTTTCACTCTGCATTTATAGTAGGTTCCGCTATCCTATCCATTATTTTCAGGCTTAGTGCTCTTACTCTTTATCTCATGAACTAATTAGGTTCAATAAGCGTACTATTTCCGACTTGTGACGGTCATTACTGTTGATATACAGTTCCATGCTGTTTGTATTCTCTGTATATCTTTCATGGTTGCATTATGTAATTAAGGATAATAAATTGTATCAACTGGAATAGTATCTGTTCCATTATAGAATAATGATGGATTATTATTGTTTTCATCATAGTGATGTATGATATTGTATTCATAATAGATTTTTCCAGGAATTATTTTTGTATGTGGTTTAGTTGGAGTATTTAATATAATTAGTATTTCTATTATAATAAATACAACTATTATGATATATATTAATATGTATTGTTTCATTTTTGTTGAATTAGTGGTTTATAAATAAATCAGCTAGTCCTCAGCATTAAAATTATTATTACTAATGATATTAATGTTGATTTTTTCAAGACTCTATGCCAAGAGACTAGCTGATTTTGTGTTATTATTATCCTAACCTATAAAATATAGTTTAGGGTTCTTCAACTACGATTTCTTCACCGACAGTTGATCCTTCAACTATTGATCTACGAGCTCTGTCAACTTCACCGGCTAATAGAACTTCTCCAGTTCCATTTTCCATTTCGAAGTCAAATATAAACATTTGAACAAATTTCCTAGTTTGAGGTAGTTTTGTTCTGCTGTTGATTAATGGCTTTCCATCTGCATCTACCATTGTGTATGTAAATGGAGTTTTTTCTGTTTGTAATTCTCCTGCAAAGTATATAGCAGAATCTTTTAAGCATACATTTTTATCAGCATCAAGTTCGTAGTTAGCTGGAATAGCTAATGCATTCTTGATTTCATCAAAAATTAATGCTCTTTGTCCAGTATTCCATATGTTGAAGATTTTTTTCTTTCCTTCAACTACTTTTGCACTATCTCTTTTAGCTAATAAGGATACTTGAAAGAATTCACCAAGTTGTCCATTAGCTCCAGGTTTTGCTGCAATTTGTGGTTTGGTAGCATCAATATGTTTAGCATTGGTTTTGCTTTTTAATACTTTTACTATGAAATCTTTATTTGTCATTTCATTAATTATTAGAAGGTTTATAAAAATATGATATATATTGTTTATGTTATGGTCGATTATAGTCTGTGATTATAAAAATAGAATCTCTGCGTGCTGGGCTATACACTAGAATTGACTCTTCAGAGATTCTTCTGGGTTTACCCCGTTCCAGTTTTTTAATTTGGTTTAAATACTGGTTTTAGTTTAATTTCTGTAGCTTTAGTATTAAATGTTGTATTAAACCATTTAATATGATTTGATAGTTTTTCATCTTTATGTATTAACATTTGATGAGTGTTATCTCTGCTACAGATTACTATGTTCCATCCAATTAATAATCCAGATGTTGGATGATGTTGAACTTTTGGTGGTATCATATATGTAATTATTAGTGGTTTAATTTTTAGATAGTAGAAATTCTCTATCTGGATTTTCTTGATATTTATCTCTCCATAGTTCTATGTAGAACATTGGAGATGATGTAATTGGTAAATCGTAATCAGTTATAGATCCAAAGTATGGGATTTTTGTTTCTATAATTGATACTGCATGTATTGCAACTAGATTTTCCATATATGTAGATATTAGTGGTTTGTGAGTAGAACTATTTCATCCATTCCTGTCTCATATTCGAAGTCGAAAATGAATTTTCTTATTCTAATTGCTTTTTTATTCCAAGGATATTTAATCCATTTTTGTATCATTTTTCCACAGAAATACATTCTTTTTGGTGATATTTTATATGGTAAGTGATTGCTCCAAGGGAGAGATTCTTCGACAATATGGTTGATTTCATCGAAAATTAATTCTCTATTTCCTTTTTGATAGATCTTTAATATGATAGGTTTTTCAGTTTTATTTTTAATGTTTGTTAACTGAACTTTGTAATGTGGACGATCTAATACTGTTATTTGATAATTTTTCATGGTTGTATAGTTTAGATTGTTTGATAATAATATAAATAATAGTCATAATAAAGTAAACTCAAAATAAATCTGCATTTTGTACCAGGGCAATTTACATCTTATGCTCGAAAGAGTGCTTTATTAGTGTAAAGTATTATGACTATTAAATTTTATGTAATCAGATAGATGACGAGCAGTCAAATCTGTATATAAGTCCGATTAGCGTTGACTTGGATTTCTAGGCTTTTGTTCTATCTGATTAATGACAACTTTCCTATTGAATGTTAATTCGATAGGTTTCTCCCTTAGTTGCTATGTTATAAGCTATTTAGTTATTGACTAATTGATGAAAATAGTGTATTTTAGATTGTAAAGGATAAGGAGGAAGAGTAGATATTACTCTACTCTAGCTATCTTACCTTCAAGTTTCTTATCCAAATGTCCATCAGACCATCTAGGATTGAGGAATACAACCTCATCATTGATAACTGTTGGTTCAAAGCTGATCTTACTGATCGGAGTACCATCACTCTTACGATCAAAGTGTTCAATCTTACTAATAGTTGCTTTCATATCTAAATTATTAGTGGTTTCAGTAATGGCGAAGATCCTTCTTGGGAAGGGTCTAGCATTGGGATGGGAAATAAGTTTGTGTTAGCGCTTCTATTACGCGCCTCTAATAAAAGAGATAGAGCAATCACCGTTATCGCTTAGTGCCGTTAGTCTGGTGAACCTACTAGATCGACATTGATTTTTCAATCTTCTAGTTAATTGCTCTAAATCTTAAAGTTTCATCCTCAAATTTGCACCGGAGTACTTCCTGCGCATTTGCGCATTGGGGTAGTTTGAATAGGGTAGAAGACGAGCTCAAATATACCTATCTATAAAAATTTTTTTAAAAAAAGTTTATCAAAAACGTAACCTTTTTTAAACTTATTCGTTATGTCAATTATTAACTCTATTAAAGAGTAGTAACTCTAAATAGGAGTGAAAGGATTTGAAAATATATAAGGGCCTTACCTCTGCTAAGTAGGAAATGTGGGAAGAGTAAGGATAGGTGTTCAGGATCGTACGACCTTATAGAAGATAGAGTCTGAAAACACAGGAACTGTAAATGTAATATTTATGGGGGATCCTGTATTAGATATTATTAATAAATACAATATATATGGAAACAAGAAAGATAGAATTAGGTGACGTCTTTTATGTCTTCAGTAATTGGGGATTAGTTGAAGGTAAAGTAATTAAAATAGAAAAGTATTTAGTTGGGAAAGACGGATATGAGTATGATATTACTACTGGAGAAGAAGAAGTTCCTACAGATGAAGATGGAAATGAAATAGATGAATTTGAAATTTATCAATATAAGTTGAATATTAATATTGATGAAGATAATAAAAATATAAAGTATGGGTTTTTTTATTCTGAAGACCAGTTATATAATTCTCCAGAAGAAGCTATAAATGATTCCATTAAAACATGGAAATTAGAAGATAGATATCTTCAATAATAATTGATAGTTAAGCTAAGATTAAAACTCTTGGCTTTTCTTATATCTATTAATATTTATTATATAAAGTTGATAATTGTTGTAACCTTAGTATTATTAATATCGTATAAGATTATAAAGATTAATATGAATATAACTATAAAAATAAAATGTTCCAAATGTGGAGGTAAAGGATTTATATATGGAACTTGGTGTGGACTTCCAACACAATATAAATATGATTGTAATAAGTGTGGTGGATTCAGATATTTTGAAGGAGAACTTGATATAGATTAATATGACAACTTATAAATTAAATTCTAAAGATTTTGATAATATATGTGAATATTATCTAAGTATTAAGTATAATCATGCTATTCCAAAGATTAGAGATATGATGTATGAATATATTATAATTCATTCTAATATAGGATATAAGTATGTTGATGAATTAGAAAGTAAAGAAGAATATGATAATAAAGTTAATAAACTTATAGATAAGATAGTTACTAAGTATGAAGATGATGATAAAGAATGAAGAAAGTAAAATTATTGAAATTCCAGATTTTGATTTTCATGATACATTAGAAGTTAAATCTAAAAAAGCTAGAGAATTTATAGAAAATACTTTAGATAATGCACAAGATGATAATTCATTTAAAATATTGGTAGAATCTGAAATACAACCTGAAGTTATGCCATCTATGCCAACATTTGAGGACATGTTTAAACTTACTATAGAAAATATTAATATACATTATCATTATCCTGAATTTTGGAAATATTTTTTATTAGAAGGACCTTCACGAAAAATAAAAGGAGATATACTTATTAGGTTAAGAACAGAACCAGATGACAATTATAATTGTATATGGAGAAAATATTCTGTAGATTTAAATAAGCAGCTAAGATATAAAAATTGGAATAAACTTAGAAAAGAAATATCAGAATATACTACAAATTATTATGAAAAAACTCAAAAGAATTATCGTAGAGAATTAAGAGATTGGTATAATAAAAGAAAAGATAATAAACTTAAAATTAAAGAAAATGTCAAGAATAATTAAGATTAGAGATAATGGAGATATAGTTCGTATAAGAGTTGATAGAGTTAAGCCAGTATATAGAACTAGACATATATATGTTGAAACTGAAAGTCCATGTGAAGATTGTTGTTACAAATATGAATGTCCATTTAAAAGTTTGGTTGATAAATTAAATAATTGTTTTTAAGAATATGAGAGTAAAAGTAATTAAAGAGATTAAAGGATTAGTTCCTGGAGATATATTGTATTATAATGATAAAACTGATACATACGAAATAACTAAAACAGATTATGATATTGGAGATAAAACTCAATCAGTACGATCTATTAGAGTTATCATTAGTTCTTATACAGTAGAAGAACATAAAGATTATTTTGTCTTTATAGATGATGATAATAATGATATGGAGATTAATAAAATTTATTATCGTGATTTTCCTGAAGATGATAACAATTCAATTAAAAAATCAGAAACTCCTGTGCAAGCAGAACCAGAAGTTGAGAACACAATATCTCAAGATTCTGAGATTTCTAAATTACAGGAACAACTTAAAGAGTTGGAGAAGAAGTTGGAGGATATTGAAAGAAGTAAGTCAGTAAATCAGTACCCATTTTATCCTATAGTTAAACAATGGATGGGTTTACCAATAGTATGCACTAATTATATTTAAAATAATGAAAGAAAAAGAAGTTAAGAAACAAGAAATTACACAAACATCTGAGGGTAAAGAAAAGCCAGCAAATTATAAGGAGTATGATTATGCTCATTTAGTATTATTCTGTGGTAGTTGTAAGAGTAAGTATATAGTAGATGAGAATGTAAAGAAAGGTAGTGCAGTACAAATATTTTTACCCCCTACTAATGTTCATGAAATGAGATTAGTATGTAAAGATTGTGGAAATGAAATGTCATTATTTTATATTGAGTCTAATAAGAAAGATGAAATTACGAATAAAGAAAGTATTAAAGAACCTGTTACAGCTGGTAAAAGTATTAGAAAGGAACAAGAAGGAGATAATAATGAATCAGTTTCAGAAGAAGGTACAGACCAGAAACAACCTGTATAATGAATATGCTAAGTTATTAAATAGTTTATTAGGATTAACTGATAAACAAGTTTTGGTATTATCTAAGTTGTTTGAATTGAATGAGTCTACTCCTAATAATAAATCTCTTCTTTGTAAGGATAATAGACATGAAATAATGGAAAGTTGCACTATTAACGAGTGCAATCTTTCTACTTATTTAACATTATTTAAGAATAAACATATATTACAAGGAGTAGGTGTACCTCCAACTAATAAGTGGATTATCCATAATAATATTAGACCTTCTATAGTTAATAATGAATTACAAGTTACTTTTAAAATTGGATTAGATGTTAATGTATAAAAGAATGATAACTGAAACAGTTAATATCAAAGATAAAGAGCATAAGATTAGTGATGTTGATTATAATAAAAAGATATGGTTGTTTGGAATATTAGTTTATAATCATACTTGTACTAGTAAACAAAATGATATAGAAAATAAGAATAAAACTGTAGGATTTAAACATAAATAATATGGATGAGATAATTAAAAAGTTGTCTTTGAAGTATAATAAAGATAAGAGGGTGATCAAGTTAATAGCTGAACACCCTTTACTCTTTACTAAGAATCGTATTAAAGATCCAGATGATAATAGACCTATTATGATTCCATACTTTGGTAAGTTTGTATTTAAGTTTGGTAAGACATTAGAAGGTAAGAAACTTAATGTATTAAAACTTTTATCTAAGAAACACATAGCTAAGGAGTAGTAACTTATTTAATAATATAACGTAACGTTGATCAATGAAATTATTTGATATAATAGATGGAAAAGTAGTTCTTAATGCTGAAGAGCTTTCTCTTCCATTATTTAAGAAGATATATGAATCTGATAAATCAAAAGATAAACAGAATTCATTTAATAAAATATCTTATATTATATTTATGTATAAATGGGATTCTCCGTATTCATCATTTACAGATAAGGATATAAGAGATAAGGTTATTAAGCAAGATATATTTGGTGATGAAAATTATCAATTAGATGATTTAACTAAACAAGCTATTGAAAGATATCAAGATTTTCAACATACTTTTTCATTACAATTCTTAGAACAGAATATGGAAGGAGCTAAGAAGTTAATGGATTTTTATAAAAGAGTTAACTGGGATGATATAGATAAATCTGGAAAACCTATCTATTCATCTAGAGATTTAGCAGCTAATCTTGAGAAAGCTGGAGGTATATTAAAGTCTTTACATTCTCTTAGAGAACAAGTTAGAAGAGAGGAATTAGAAGTTAATAGAGTTAAGGGTGGAACTCAAGTTGATTTATATGAAGATGCTCATTCTTTCAAAACATTTGAACAATAATAATGATTAAGAATACAGATAAGTTTCGTTCTGCAGCGATACACTTTCAAAAGTATGGGTATTATACAGCATCTCCAAAAGGAACAACAGGATATAAGGAATACTGGGATGAAGAAACTAGACGTTGTTTGTTTGGATGGACTGCTGATGATGGTGATTTTATTTCTGGATACAATTATTTTTATTTAAACTTTTCTCCTATACTAATAGTAGAAGAAAGAGAAATTAAAGTTGGTGAAAATCTTACAAAGAAAATAGTAGAAAGGAAAAGAGATTTTCCTAGATTTTATGATACTGATTATCAATATTTTAATTATATAGAAGAAGCTGAAAAGACTGGAAAGCATGCTGTAGTTATTAAAAGAAGACGTGCAGGATATTCATATAAAGGTTCTAGTATGTTATGTAGAAACTTTTATTTAATTCCACAGTCTAAATCTTATGCTATTGCTTCCGAAAATGAATATCTTACTAAGGATGGATTATTAACTAAGGCTTGGGATTTAATGTCTTGGATAGATGCTAATACTGCATGGACTAAGAAAAGACAAAAGATTGACACTAAAATGCATAAGAGAGCATCTTATGTAGTTAATAGTGAAGGTACTATGATTGAAGCAGGGATTATGTCTGAAGTCATAGGAGTTACATTAAAGAATGATATTCAAAAAGCTAGAGGTAAAGCTGCTAAGTTAATTTTATGGGAGGAAGGTGGTAAGTTTCCAGGACTAAGAGAAGCTTGGCAGATAGCTAGGCCATCAGTTGAACAAGGATCAAATGTATTTGGTTTGATGATAGCTTATGGAACTGGTGGTACTAATGAGGCTGATTATACTGGATTAAAGGATTTGTTCTATGAACCAGATGGTTATAATGTATTATCAGTAGAGAATATATGGGATGAAGGAGCTAGTAAAAGATGTGGATTCTTTGTTCCAGAGTATGCTAATATGGAGGGTTATGATGATCAAGGTAGATCTTTCATGGATTCCGATGGTAATACTCTTAGTAAAATTGCTATAGAGTATGCATTGAAAGAACGTCAGAAGATTATAGATAATGCTACTGATAGATCTGCGATTGATAGATATATAGCTGAGCATCCATTTAATCCAATGGAAGCTACTCTTCAATTGAGTGGTAATATATTTCCTAAGAAAGATTTGATTAGACATCTTGCATACATAAGAAATAATGAACATATAAGAAATCTCAAACAAGTTGGAGAACTATATTTTGATGAACTTGGGCTATTAAAATGGAGGCAATCTAAAGATCTTAAAGATTTAACAAAGTATAAACTAGATAAAACAGAAAGTAGGGATGGAGCTATAGTTATATGGGAACATCCTATGGATAACCCTCCTTATGGTTTGTATATAGCTACTTGCGATCCTTATGATCATGATAAATCTGGAACTGATTCTTTAGGATCTGTATTTATATATAAAAGATTTCAAACATTTGAATATTCATATGATACTATAGTTGCTGAATATACTGGACGCCCAGATACTGCTGAGGAATTTTATGAAATAGTTAGAAAGTTGTTATTATATTATCATGCTACTGTTTTATATGAAAATCAAAATCCTGGATTAGGAGTATATTTTAAAAATAAACATCTTGAATATTTATTAGCTGATCAACCTGGAATTATATCAAAGATAATAAAAGATAGCAGAGTTGAAAGGGTTAAAGGAACTCATATGGTAACTGCACTTAAAGATTGGGCAGAAGGAAGATATAGAGATTGGTTAGTAGAAGAGTATGAGCCTGGTAAGAAGAATTTAACTAAGATACTTTCAGAACCATTATTAGAAGAGACTATTGCTTATAATGACAAAGGTAACTTTGATAGAGTAATGGCAATGTTTATATTAATGATATATAAAGAAGAACTACATGATCTTCATGTAAAGAAAAAAGAAGAGATAGAAAAAGTTAATTTACTATTTGAGTTTCCATTATTTGGTAAAGTGGAATTTGAAAGTTTTAAATAAGAAGGAATGGATATATATTATAAAAGATCAGAGTTTCCAATTCAGAAACTTCCTCTAGTTAAGAAGACAGAACCTTGGAGAAAAGCATGTGTTGATGTCCTTATATCTAGAGAAGGAAGTTCATTTGTAAATGGTAGATCAAGAAAAGATGTATTAAAAATAGACTATGATTTATATAATAGTGTATTTAGTGAAGATGATTTCAAATATGTAATTGATCCATTTAATGTTGGAGATTCATTTCCGGCTCATCCTCAGAACTTTAATATTATTAAACCTAAGATTGATTTATTAATTGGTGAAGAAACTAAGAGACCATTTAATTTTAGAGTTTTTTCTACTAATGATAATGCAGTATCACAAATTCAAGATTATAAGAAACAATTGTTAATAAAGGAATATCTTGGTGCATTAGTCGAAGGTAAAGATGATGATGAAATAGATAAGAGAATGTCAGAGATTGATACTTATATAAAGAATAAGTATAATACAGTTGCTGAACAGACTGCTTATAATTCATTACTCTACTTACGTGAACAACTTGATATAGATCATGAGTTTCTTAAAGGATGGAAAGATGCTTTAATAGCTGGAGAAGAATTGTATTATACTGGAATAGTTAATGGAGAAGCTACTCTCGAAAGAGTAAATCCATATCATTGTACTTATGATAATGATCCAGATTTAGATTATATAGAAGATGGAGATTGGTTTGTTAGAAGATTTTTAATGTCTCCTGGAGCAATATATGATAGATTTCAATCCGTTATGAGTGATGAAGATCTTGATAATCTCCTTAAAATGATTGATGGAGGTCAATCAATGGTTAGTCGTCCTGGAGATGTAAATTATAATAGTATAATGTATAGAGATAAAATCATATCTGATATACAACAAGATGAATTTTTTAAAGGACAATTAGTTCCAGTATGGCATACATGTTGGAAATCATTTAAGAAAGTTGGTACTCTTAAAACTAGAGACTTACAAACTGGTGAAGAAATTGAAGAGACTGTAGATGAAACTTATCAACTTACTGAAGAAGATAAGATTAAAGGAATGTCTATTGATTGGGAATGGATTACTGAAATATGGGAAGGATATAGAATAGGTACTGATATACATTTGGATATGGGTCCTGTTCAATATCAATATCAATCATTGGAACATCCTAAAACTACTAAATTACCATACATTGGAGCTAAACATAATGATACTAATACTAGGAATAAGTCATTAGTTGATCTAATGAAACCATTACAATATATGTATATTGTAATATGGTATAGATTGGAATTAGCTTTAGCTAGAGATAAAGGACGTATAATTAATATGGATATTACACAGATTCCTAAATCAATGGGAATTGATGTAAAACAATGGATGCATTATTTATCAGCTTTAGGAGTAAATCTTATTAATCCTTATGAAGAAGGATGGGATATTCCTGGTAGAGAAGGTGGTAGGCCTGCAGCTTATAATCAAATGTCTGCTCAAGATCTTACAATGACAGCTGTTATTGTTGATTATATAAAGTTACTTGATAAGATAGAAGATATGGCTGGAGAGATATCTGGAGTATCTAGACAAAGACAAGGTGAGATATCTACTAGTGAATTAGTTGGAAATGTACAGAGAGCTACTATTCAATCCAGTCATATTACTGAACCGTTATTTGAATTACATAATAATGTTAAGAAAAGAGTTTATACTTCTTTACTAAATGTAGCTAAATATGCATGGGCTGAAAATAGTAAAAAGAAATTAAGTTTTATTCTTGATGACTTTTCTAGAACATTTTTAGAATTAAATGATGATTTTTTATATTCAGATTTTGATGTATTTGTATCAGATTCTACTAAGGAGAATACTAATCTTGAAGCTTTGAGAAGTCTTATGCAACCTGCTATTCAGAATGGAGCTACTCTTTCAGATGTTACTACTTTACTTACTAGTGATAGTATATCTGAAATTAAGAGAAAACTTAAAGAAATAGAAGAAAAGAAACAGAAGTATGATCAAGAGATGCAGAAGCAACAAGTACAATTACAACAACAACAACAGCAAGCTGAGTTACAGGATAAGGCTGAAGATCGTAGAATAAAGGAAGAAGATTCTATTAGAAAAGCTGAAACTGCAATCACAGTTGCTGAGATTCAAGCTGAGTCTAAAGAAAAGTCCAAACCTGATGAAAAATTTGAAGATTATACTGTTGATGAAATGAAATTACAATTACAAAGGGATAAAATTTTATCAGATGATAGATATAAACAAACTACTGTTTCTGAAACTATTCGAAAAAATAAAGCTCAAGAAGAGATTAAAAAACAGGAGTTAGAAATTAAAAAGAAACAGGCTACAAAGAAGTCTGTAAACAAATAAATATTAATAAATATATTATGGCAGAGGAAAAGAAAAATAATCTATTTGGAGGATTTGATGCAGTCGTTGATCAATTCATACCATCGACAGGAAGTAGAAAAGATGATGAAGAACTTCCAGAGGTAACTCCAGAAGAGATTAAAAAGGCAATGGAGTCTCTTGATAAAAAACATCAAGATGATGACTCTAAGAAAGTTCCTGCTAAGGTAGAAAAGGAACCTACTGTAAAGCCCAAGAAAGTAGAAGAAAAAATAGAAGAAGAACCTGAAGAAGAATTAGAAGAAGAGGATGATGAAGAAATTGAAAAATCTACTACTTCTAAAAAGAAATCAGATGAAGAAGATGATAAAATAGATTTGGAAGAGAAAGAAATAGTTGAAGCTTTTTCTGATTTATTTGCAGATGAATTAGGGTGGAAGTATGAAGATGATGAAAAACCATCTAATATAAAAGATCTTGTTAAACATATACAAACAATTGTTGATGAGAATTCTCAACCTAAATATGCAAATGATCAAGTTAGAGAGATAGATGAATTTGTAAAAAATGGTGGAAGAGTTGAAGATTTTTATAAGAATGTTTATCGTTCAGAATTAAAAGTTGAAGATCTTGACATTACAAAAGAAGATAATCAAAAAGCTGTAATTAGAGAGAATCTTCGAAATCGAGGATACTCCGAATCAAGAATAGATAAGCTTATTAGTAGATATGAAGAAGCTGGATCTTTAGAAGATGAATCCAAAGATTCTTTAGAAGAAGTAAAAGAATTTAAAGAAAAAACTAGGAAAGAGCTATTAGAGACTCAGAAAAATCGTCAAGAAATTGAAATTCAAGAGCAACTATCTTTTATTCGGAACGTAGAGAAAGTAGCAAAAGATATGGATAATATCTTAGGTATTCAACTTTCAGATAAAGATAAAAAGGAAACACTTGAATATATGTTAAAACCTGAAAGAGATGGTCAAACAAAATATCAAAAAGATTATGTAAGTGATCTTAAGAATGTGTTTATATCTGCTTATCTTACAAAGAATAAGAATACATTAGTAAATAATATCCAAAAGAAAGCAACTAGTGATGCTGTTAAAAATCTTAAACTAAAACTTAAAACTCAAGGGAAGAGTACAAAGAATACTCACTCTGATATGGATGAAAGTGGTGGAGGGAGAGTAGCACAGCTTTGGGACATTGCTAGTAAAGAGCTTAGATCTTTTTAAGTAAATTTAAATTTTAAAAATAAATGCAAGATAGTGTATTAAATGATCTTCAACTATTTAAAGCCAGATGGTTTTCTGACTTAGTAGATGAGAACATGCTTTCAAACGCGTTAATGACTGAACCTCATAAGGTGTCTACTGTATTGTCTTACATTTTTGGTCGTTACGAAAATAGTTCGATTGACTTTTTAACTAGTGGTATGGGTAAAACTATCGTCACTGAAAATCGTCAATATGAATGGCCAGTAATGATTGAAAGTGATAAATCAATCATGATTAATCAAGCTAAGTGGCTAGGTGCTGCTATTACCTCTGATTTGACTCCTGGTATTAACGGAACTCCAATCCAATTGTGGTTATCCGAAAAATGGTTTGGTCCAGGTGCTATTCTCGAATTCGATGATAAAGAATTCCAAGCAAGAGTAATGGGCACACCATACCAAGATGGTAATGATTATGTTTATACGGTAGTTTGTGCTGACGGTCAGCCAGCTTCTTTTATTCCACCTTCTCTGTTAACAGCAGGAAGTCAAGTAAGTAGATTAGGTTCTGCATATGAGGAATACTCGGAAGAAGCAGATATCGTCAACTATCAAGCTCCGTTTAAACTTAGAAACCATCTAACAACTATGCGTCTCTCTTATGACATAACTGGTTCTGCTGTTGCTTCCGTAATGGTTATTGCAATGCGTGATCCTAAAACAAAGAAGACTTCATATTTGTGGTCTGATTATCAAGAATGGCTGGCATTACGTCAGTGGTATCAAACTCTTGATCGTCAATTAGTTTATTCTAAGTTTAATGCTAATAGTGATGGTACGACTGATTTAATAGGTACGAGTGGTCGTCCAGTATATATTGGTGCAGGTTTGTTACAACAGATTGCTCCATCTAATCGTAAGACTTATACTACTCTTACGGCTGATTTATTAGAAGATTTCTTATTCGATCTCTCATATAACGTTCTTGGGACTAACGATCGTAAGTTCGTAGCTCTAACCGGTGAAATGGGGATGAAAGAATTAGATAGAGTATTAAAAGCTAAAGCAGCTGCTTACACATTAGTTGATTCCAAATTTGTTACTGGCACAGGCCAGGAATTGAGTTTAGGTGGTCAGTTTGTAACTTGGAAAATGTTAAATGGAGTTGAATTAACTCTGAAACATTTCCCGTTGTATGATAATATTGTTTACAATCGTAAGTTACATCCGGTAACTGGTAAACCTTTAGAATCTTATCGTTTTACATTCCTTGATTTTGGTAACCGTGATGGTGAATCCAATGTTATGAAGGTTGTTCGTAAAGGACGTGAAATGGTTCAATGGTATACTGGTGGTTCAGTAGCTCCAGGACAAGGATTTTCTACGTCAAAGAATACTCTTCGTTCAAATGCAAAAGATGGATATTCAGTTCATTTCTTGTCAGAACAAGGTATTATGATTAAAGATCCGACCAGTTCTGGTGAGCTTGTGTGTGATGCGGCATAAGACATGAAAATATTTTAAAGAAGTTGGAAAGGATAAAATGGATAGAGGTTACGATCTCTATCCTACCTTTCTTTCAATGTTTAACTCTTAATAATTAAATTAATGGAAGTTATATTACGACCCCTACGCAAAGATAAGTGGGCAGGAGTATTTAAATATAGAAATTGTTCTGATTATTTAGGTTCTTATTGGACTAGATCTGGATCTATTTATACAGGACTAACAGAAGAAGATGGAGTATCTGAAGAGACTATTGAGAAACTTCAAAAAGCTATAGGACAAAATTTACATCCTTCTTCAGAATTTTGGAAAACGTTTACTATTAGAATTACTAATAAAGAAACATATTTTCATACTGAAGATCCTTGGGATGAACTTAGATATTTATTTCTAAAGAATCATAAGAGAGTTGCTAATGGATTATCAGATCATAAACCTACTGCAAATTATGTATTAATAAATAAAGAAGTTGAAGCAGTAGAATCTAATAAAGCTAGTCAGATTAAACGTAAAGCAATGAAAGAATTTGATAAACTTTCATTAGCTGATATGAGAAAAGTATTACGTTTGTATGGACATAAGTCAGATAATTTAAGTGCAGAATTAGTTGAATCTACATTGTTTGATATTGTAGAAAGAGATCCAGAAAAGTTTTTTGATAAATGGGTTACCAATTCTAATAGAGAAACTGATTACTTAATTCATGAAGCGATAGCTAAGAATGTTATTAGAAAGAATAAATCAGAATATAAATATGGTACTGATGTAATTGGACATACTCTTGAAGATACTATATCATATTTAGATTCTCCAACAAATAGAGATTTAAAAGCAATTATTATAAATGAAGTTAACGGTAAATGATAGATGACTGTTAGTGAAATGCATACTGCCTTTAGATTACATCTAGATAAATCTTCTTCTTTGGTTGGAAATCCAGATTTCCTTCCAGAGGAGATTGATTTTTGGCTTAATGAATCTCAAGATAGATTTATTAAACAAAGAATGTTTGGTAATAATTATAGACGAGAAAAGTTTGAACAGAGTCAGAAAAGAATAGATGATCTTAGAAATTTATTAATTCTCACTACTGGTATCAGTTTAAATGTTAGTGGATTAGGAATTAATATTAGAGAATACAATCTTCCAGTTACTGATGCTACTTCTCCTTATATGTTTTATGTTAGTTCTGTTGTATACGATACTAATGGTAATTCTTTGCAAGTTAAAGATACAGTAGAACAGATAAATTTGCGTGATTATATCAAAGATTCTATAAATAATCCATATATTCGTAGACCGTTAGTTACTTTTTATGGAGATAAAATAGCATTTGTATATGGAGATGAATTCGTTCCAGTTACTTTTGATATGAAATATATTAAGAGACCTAAGAAGTTAGTATTAGGAACTCCTGGAACATATGAAACTAATACATGTGAATTGGCAATTCATACTCATCCAGAAATAGTTATATTAGCTGTTGATTTAGTAGTAGAAAATATTGAATCTCCTAGAGTTCAAACATTTGAACAAATTAATACTTCTAAAATAGAGTAGTATGACAGGTAGAGAAATGCAAATATCATTTATTACAGAATTATCTCATAATGGTGATTTTATTATATATAGAACCACTCATCATTCTTCTGGAACTAGTTTAGAAGCTGATCGTTCTGATATGCCTGGGTCAGATATTATATTTTATTGGATTAATAGATCTGTAGAAAAGTTTGTAAAAACTAGATATAGTGGAATGAATGCCAAGAGAGAATCATTTGAACAGACTCAAAAACGTATTAATGATCTTAGAACTCTTGTAACAGAATCAACTATTAGTACTTCTACTAGTACTATAAAACCAAATAGTTATCAAGCAACTCTTCCTTCTAATTATATGTTTACTGCTTCTGAAGAGGTAGATATAACGTATATAAATTTAAGTAATACTTCTGTAACAAAAAGAATGGGAGTAACACAAATTACATCAGATACATATAGAAAAGAAGTAATGAATCCATTAGGTGATTTTGTATTACAATATGGATTTGCTGCACCTTTAAGATTATATCAAGACAATATTGTACTATTAATATCTGATGGTCAATATACTATACCAACTTATTATTTAAGATATATCAAAAATCCAGCAATTGTAAGTTTAACAACTGATTGTGATCTATCAGCAGAATCTCATTATGAAATCGTAAAGATGGCAGTGGGATTATACTTAGAGAACACAATGAATACTAGATATAGTACTTATTCTGGAGAATTACAAACAATGGAATAAGTTAAGAAATACACATCGGATCTGACGTGGAAACGCCATGAAGTAATTCATGATTAAAAGAGCTGAGTAGAAAGATCCGTACATTAATACAATGTACGCTTCGAATCTCAACCGAATAGTGTATATATGTATTAATAAATAAAAATAAATAAATATGATTAATAGAGTAAATAAAGTTTTAATAGGCAAGGATATTACCAGAACTGCTGCTCTTACATCAAATACTCTTTATGCTATTGGAAATGGAGCTGGTGCTCAATCTAATGGTCCAGCAGATGGAGAAATTTTAGTTCTTGATAAGAATAAAAAACTTCTTGTTGCTGGTTCTACTGTATCAGATAGTGATACCATTTATATAGCAGAAGCTACTGGAGATACTTATAATTTCACTACACCTTATAATAGTTATGCTGTTACTTCGGTTAGGAAATTTATTATTTCAGATCCTATAGTTGGTACTGATGTAACTTCTTATAGAGGTGAAGCATATTCTGCAGCTGTTGAACAGGTTGTTACTATTACTCCTACTCTGACTCCTGTAATAGGAACTGAGTATGTACTTCGTATAGTATATACGGATACTAGAGAACATCCCGGTCAGGTAACTGCAACATATCGTCATGTTGCCACTACTGCTACATTAGCTGATTTGTTAACAGCTATAAATCTTAAAATTAATTCTGATACTCATAGGCGTGTAAATGCAACTGGTGGAACTACTACAATTGTTCTTACTGGTCGTACACTTCCTTATGATGTAACTGATAGTGTAAATTCACTCGATGCTTACCAACAGGTTAATTTTAAAGCATTTTTAACTTCTAACAATTGGGGAACTGCTGCTACTCCTATAGTGTACACAACTGCACCATTTCCAGGAACTGGAACATGGCAGAGAGTTCGTGATGCTGAGCAAGCTGCATTGGGATATAAAGGTGTTCATAGTAAAATAGTTTTCCCTTATCAAGCTCCCGATATGAGAGTTGTTAAGGATGAAACTTATAATACTTTAGTTATTGAACATAATGTACCATATCAATCTCCAGATAATCAGTATCTTAAGAAAACTCCAGTTACGACTGAGATTTATATTCCTAATAATACTACTGCTGGTTATCAGATGGATAGTGTATTAGCTTGTTTAAATCCTTGGATGGCTTCTTGTACCAAAGAATTTGCGGCTGTTAGTTTTTAATCTTAAAATATAATTGATATGAATGAACTTTTAATAAAAAGAGTTGCTTTTGGAAATGTAACTTATGTTAGTACTGCAACTAACGCTACAAATAGTGTCCAGGTTACTGGCGGATATGTACCGAAAGGAGCAATTGTGACAGGGATTCATTTCTTTCCAGCTGGTGCAATAACTAATGCAAGCAATTTTGAAAATGCTACAGTTAATCTGTATATTGGTGGTTTAGCTATTGGAACAAATGATAGAAAAGCTTCAGAAGTATTTGTACAAACAGCTGCTAAGTCAATGGCTATTTCTGATGCAAATGGTATTTATGTATCTGTAGGAGGTCCACTAGTTATATATTTTGCTTCTAGTTCTTCTAAGAAGACTGGTATTGCTTTTGATTCTGATGTATATGTAGAGTATTTATATTGTGCTGATAGAGATATTGCATAATTAAATAAGTAACTTTATGTAAAATCTAACGTATTAAGAAGGGGGTGAGGGTTATCCTCATCTCCTTTTTTAATATAAAATAATAAATATGAAGGAACCAAGGATATTAATCGGAGATAGTATAGGAAAACATAATGCTAATCTTGATGAGTCTATAAAAAGAATTGACAAGTCTAAGATGTACAAAGATAATTCTACTATTATGATTTGTCCAACTAGAGGGATGTTTCCAACAATAGTTGTGCAGTCATGGATGAAGTTATTGAGACCAATGAATCAACAACTTGCTGGACCAATTTTTGCAGAATCTATGAAGGTAGATGTTGCATATGAAACTTTAATAGAATATATATTAACTAATGAACATTTAAATAAGTATAAGTATATACTTACTATAGAAGAAGATAATTTACCTCCTGCTGATGGATTGATTAAACTGTATGAATGTATGGATGATTATGATGTAGTTGGTGGATTATATTGGAGTAAGGGAGATCTTGGTTTTCCAATGATTTTTGGAAATCCTGAAGATCCTACAGACTTTAAACCAGTTGTACCAATTCCTAATTCATTACAGAGAGCAAATGCTTTGGGTATGGGATTTAATTTATTTAAATTAGATATGTTTAAACATATACCAAAACCTTGGTTTAAGACAGAAGAAGGTAAAAATGAAGATGGTGGTACAGTGGCTATTACACAAGATATGTATTTTTATAAGAAAGCTGGAGCTCTAAATTTTAAATTTGCCTGTAAAACTGATATTTTGGTTGGACATTATGATAATAGAACAGAAATTATTTACTAAAAATGACAGATATGATAAATGAATTAAAGATTAATCTTGCATGTGGAGATGCAAAGAAAGAAGGATTTGCTGGAATTGATATTGTTAAAACTTCTTGCGCTGATTATGTAGTAGATTTGGAAGTATTTCCTTGGCCTATAGAATCAGATAGTGTAGAAGAAATATATTGTTCTAATTATATAGAACATATTAAACATAATAATGTAGCTTTAGATTTAAAGTCAATAATGGATAAATCTAATACATTTGAAGAATTTAAAGCAAATATAAATAATCAAAACTTTTTACAACCACAAGATGGATTTATTAAGTTTATAAATGAAATATATAGAATACTTAAATTAGATGGAAAAGCAAAATTAATTGCTCCATATTATACTTCAGAGAGAGCATATGGAGATCCTACACATGTTAGAAGTATTGCTGATTCTACTTGTTGGTATTTAAATAAGAATTGGATGCATGAAAATCATTTAGATCATTATGGAATAAATTGTAATTTCGATGTTACAATTTCATATTGTATTACAAATGAAATGGTATTAAAATCAGAAGAAGTTAGAAATAAACATTTCTTACATGATTGGAATGCAGTAACTGATATTATAATAGATTTAGTTAAAAAGAATTAATATGGCATTAACATTAAACTTATCTGTTGAGGAACAGAATGATAGTAAAGTTATAACGTTTACAGATACTTCAACTGGATGGGGTACTCCTGCAGTTACAAATATTGCAGCAGTGGCAACTCATACATATTCACTAATATTAGACATAACTGTTAATACTCCTACTGGAATAACAGTATATGATACTATAGATTTATATGGGAAGGGATTAGCTACTCCATTTGTTACTCAATCTGATTTAGTATTTGCTTTAGATGCAAGTATGATATTTAATAATGCAGAGGCTCTTGGAACAAGTAATAGTTTATTACCAGATGGAATATGGGATATAACTTATAGAGTACAATATTATACTGGAGGAGTATGGACAACTATTGCTACTAAAACTATGTCTATATTAGTATCTGGGCAAATAACAAAAGCAGTATATGATAAGTTAAGGTTAGTTCCTAGATGGACTGAATCCGATGCTGGAAAGTATAGAGATATACAAGAGGCTGGGTATTATTATACTTATCTACAATCTATAGAGAAGAGTGCATTTATTGCACGAAAAACTGAGTTATTGGATATGTTAGCAACATTACAAAGACTATTAATCAATGGAAGTAATTATCCTTGGTAATCCTTATTTGGAGGATTCTGGAACAATAACACCGATTACTGTTCCTGCACATGAAGCTGATGAAACAGTTATTCCATTAACAGATGGATTTAATCCTTACATTATTGGATCTGGAACTTCAGTAGATACATATTGGGTTAGATCTGGAACTAATTTATTACGTCCTGTTTTAACTACTGATAAAGTAGTTATAGGAGGAGCTTCTTTTATTGGAACTGAAACTCTTAGAGTTGTAGGTGCATTAAATATTACAGAATTAATTTTTGGATCAGAATCTACTTATGTAACCAAAATATTAGATGAGGATAATTTAGTTTCTAACGATGAACATGCTTTAGCTACACAGCAATCTATTAAAGCTTATGTAGATAGTGTAAATGTTGGTATACAACCTGGAGATAATGTATCATTATTAGTCAATGATGTACCATATTTAATTACTGAAACAGATCCAGTATTTTTAGCTTCTGTAGCTTATGGAATAACATCTACTCAAGTAAGTCATTGGGATACTGCATACGGATGGGGTAATCATGCTTCTGCTGGTTATTTGACTACAGAATTAGATCCTGTATTTGTTGCATCTGAAGCATACTTTATTACTTCAACTGATACAAGTCATTGGAATACAGCATATACAAATTCACATACTCATACTAATAAATCATTATTAGATACATTAATCTCTTCTGGAGGTGGTACAAGTGCTTTATTTGATGATGGTACGTATAAAACAGTTGCTACTGTAGTAGGTGGAGCAGATTCATATGTTCAGTACAATAATAGTGGAGTTTTAGGTGGAGATTCTACATTCTTTTTTAATGATATTACAAAAAAATTAACAGTAGGTACTTTATATATTTCTACTGAATTAGATCTTGCTAGTGATTCTAGTATATCTATAACTGTTGATGGTAGTGATAATTTAGTGTTTACAGATTCAGTGTCTGGATCAAATACTTTAGCATCTTTAATTGGTGGAGCTACTAATTATTGGACTACTATGACTGGAGGGATATATTATACTGATTATGTGGGTGTTAATACTCCTCTTAGTTTAGATGAAGCATTAACAGTTAATGGTAATATTCAAGCTACTGATTTTAATAGTTCTTATTTAAGATATAAGAATAGTAATTTATTACTTGGTCCAAATGCGGGTAATAATGAAACTGGAGATAATCTTTTGTATATTGCTAATAGTGATAGTGCAACTCCTTTAATATATGGAGATTTTGTAAATCAAGAGATAAAGTTTAATGCTGATACTTATATTAATACAATTAAAAGGTTAGCTTTTGGAGATTCTACAGTAAGTATTCGTAGGGATAATTTAGATAATTTAGAGTTTAGAGATCTTAATGCTAATGGTGGAAATCCTATATTACTGAGTGATTTAATAGTTGGAGATTTATCAGATTATTCTCTTAAATCAGACTTTATAAGTTATGCTTCTGTTAATTCAATTACAGCAGCTAATTTAGTAACTTGGAATAAAGCTTCTGTTATAATAAATACTGGAGCCGGAGATGCTTATTTAGCTAATGATGGAACTTATAAAATTATAGGATCAGTTGGAAATAATGTAATTTTATTTCTTCACGAAGAAGTATCAGATGTATCTGGATATGAAAAATTACTGACATCTCCAGCAAATGATCCTGAAAATATAGAAACTGTTGGAGTTACTTCTGCAACTAGTCCTATATTAATTGATTCTCATAATCATGTTACTGAGCCTGGATATCCAGGACTCACTGAAATACCTGCTGGATTATGGATATTTAAAACTTGGTTGAGAGTTGATTCTGCTTTCGGAAATACTACTGTAACTATAAGAGTTTATAAAAGAACTGATCCTGGTGGAGTTGAAACTGAATTATTTAATGTAACGACTGCTGAAATAAATAATACAACAGTTTCTCAGTTTGTGATAGAAAGTGTTCAACCTGCTTTTTCATTAGATGCTACTGATAGAATTGTAGTTAAATATTATACTAGTACTACTAGTGGTAGTACTATAAATGTATTTATGTATTATGAAGGATCATTACATTATTCTTATATAATAGTTCCTATAGTATCTGAATCTATTTTAGTAAATAATTATACATGGAAATGGGATTCTATTAATTCTTATTATAGACCTTATACAAATAAGACTGAAGCTGGTGGGGTATCTAGTTCCGGTAAATTTTTTAATGGTACAGATATAGTAACAGCTACAAATAGATTGAATTATGATGGTAATTTATATGCAACAAATTTAATATCTATTAATGATATTAGTGCTACTGGAAAAGCAAATATATATAAGTATTATGATGTTATTGTAGGGTATACTTCTTATATTCCATCTGCAAGTATGAATAATACAGCTATTGGATATAATGTTTTAACTTCTGATACAACTGGAACTGATAATATTGCTATTGGATACTTTGCTTTAAATTCTAATACGACTGGAATTGATAATATAGGTATTGGAAGTGTTTCTTTACAAAACAATATTACTGGTAGTTATAATACTTCTATTGGAGTTAATTCTTTAACTAATAATAGTTCTGGTGAAGAAAATACAGCTATTGGATGTAATAGTTTATATAATAATACTACTGGGAATCAAAATTGTGCATATGGTGGTAATTCTTTAAATAAGAATACTACAGCATATCAAAATTGTGCATATGGGTTTGATTCTTTATTTAACAATCTTACAGGATGGTATAATGTAGGAATAGGAGCATTTTCTCTTTATAATAGTACTGGTTTTAATAATGTTGGAGTTGGATATCGTTCTGGATATTCAAATACAGGTAATTATAATGTATTTCTTGGATCTAATGCTGGATATTATGAGACTGGGGATAATAAATTATTTATAGATAATGCTAGCAGATCATCTGAATTAGATGGACGAACTAAGGCATTAATTTATGGAATATTTGATGCTTCTCCTGCTAATCAGCTTTTAACAATTAATGGAAATATTAATAGTTTAGTATTAAATACTTCAGGAACAATTTCGACCGCTGGATACTTTGATAATGGTACAACAACTCCATCTCATACAAATAGATTGAATTATGATGGATATTTGTATGCAACTAAGTTATATAATGCAAATGGAGAGGTTAGTGGTGGAGTTACTCCAGTTTCTGATATATTAAATTGGAATACTAATAAATATACTCCTTACACATCAAGAACTGCTGGATGTTTTGATAGTTCGATTAATGATCCTCTTGATAATAATAGATTAAACTATGATGGTAATTTATATGTTAGTAAGTTATATGCAAAAGTTGATGGAGTTGTTGGTTATAGTTCTGGTAGTGTTGCTATATTAGGTCAGGATAATACATCTGGTATAGGAATAAGAGGAACTTCTTATACAGGTTATTGTGCATATTTTGATCAACAAGGAGGAAGTAGTACATCAACTACTGTTATGTATCTAACAAGATTTAATACTGGATCATATAATTCAACAGGTAATATAATAACTATTCTTGATAATCCAGTAACTTCAGGAACAGTTTCTGGTTCTATTTTAAAAGCAACTGTAGGTTCAAATGTAAGAGTAGATATTAATCCTAGAGTTTTAGCAACAGGAGGAACTGCATATATATTTGATACTCATAATTCTTTAACTACCTCTAATTTATTAAGTTTAAGGAATCAAGGAACTGAAAAAGTATTTGTAAATTCAGATGGAGAATTAGAGCTAACAACAGTAAGTAAAGGTATAATATTAAAATCTCCAGATGGGACAAGATATAGATTAACAGTTGCAAATGGAGGTATACTAACAATAACAGCAGCTTAATATGGCAACACTTACAGAAATAAATGATTTTAAAGCCACTGTAATGTTTAAACAGGTGGAGATAGCTAATATAATAACTAATGTATTAGCAATCGGAGGAAGAGTTGATAATGAAGTTTATTTAATTAAATTACAAGCTATCAATGAATATTGTAATATAATTATAGATTATTTTAGTGAGGATGATTACGAGAATAATAATTTTTTTACAACTGATGAGATTTTAGAAATAATAGATCATTTTAATGATTTATGTAATAGTGATTATAGTATTAATTTATAAAATAAAGATTATGCCAGTCGATCCAATTGAAGTACCTAAAACACCAACTAAGGGTGTTATGATAGAAGATCCAAGTGAATATAACTTATTAGTTAGAATACTAGTGTGGATGTTAAGAAAGTTGATATATTAGAATTTTTAGTAGTTATTCTATCATTATTATTTATATTTGTAATTAGTGCATATCATTTATCATATAATGGATTTGAAGGATTAACTACTAAACAATGGAATGTAATATGGGCAATTGCAGAGAATTCTATAAGTTTATTAATGGCCAGTTTGGTTTCTATTTATTCTGGTGTTGGAACTATTAGATTACTATTTAAATGGATATTTATTCCATATTTTATTATAAAATTAATTTATCATTATAGTGCATTTGGTCAAATATATATAATTTCAGAAAAATGGTGGGAAAATATATGGAGTTTTATATGTACATTTTTATTAACTATCGGAGTAGGATATTGTTTAAATTTAATTATGAGAAATAGAAAATATGTGGCCAAAATTTTTAAATTCTAAATGGTTTGAAAGATTGTTTACAGCTACGTTAAGTGTAATGTTATTGCTTATAACTCAACGACTGACAGTTATTAGAGAAACTAATAATCGTGAAATTGAAGAAAGAGAAAAAATTAAAACTGAACTTCAATCAAAAGCTTCTATACCTTATGTAGATATCAAATGTAAAGAATTAGATAATAAAATAGAAAATACAGAAAGAAAAGTAACTACTCATATTGATGATTTATTTATACATACTAGTTCTGAAATACATGAAATAAGGAATTTTATATTTAATTGTAAAATTGGAAAGTTAAGAACTGATACAACTAAAATTTTTAATATAGAAGTTGATACAGATAAACAGCTTGAAAATAGTATAGCGTTATTAAGGGAAAAACATAATAGTTTGTTAAAATTAGATAAGATTATCATTAGATAAATAAACATATAAGTAAAAATAAAATAATAAAATTATGTATACATTTTTTAAAAGGATTACTGATAGTAATCTTTATGGAGTAAATAAAGTTGAATTAATATTTGAAGATAAACGTGATAATATTGCTTCAATAACTTATGATAATACTAATGGTTTTCAATTTAATGATACAGTAATAAATAACAGTACTATTAAAATGGCAGCTGCAGTTACTACTGGAGTTGCTATAAGTGGTGCTACCACTAATGGTGTTTATATAACTGGTAGTTCAACAACTGCGTTTAAAACAGGTACTGGAACATTTACAACTGGTTTATTATTAGGAGGTACATTAACTACTGGAATTAGTATTGGCACAGCTACAACTGGAATTACTTTAACTGGTACTTATACTACTGGATTAAGTATTGTTGGAGCTACTAATAATGGAATAAGTGTTACATTGTCTTCTTTAGCTGCTGGTGATAGTTATTCTGGAATATCTAGTTATGTGACTTCTGCTGATCCTAGTAATTCATATGGAGCGTCTAGTTATTTTGAAACAGATATTTCTGGTACACAGGCTGGTGAATTTGTTTATGGTTCTGGAAGTTGGATTAATACTTCAGCTACAATAGGTTCTGGTAAATATTTGTGTGCTCAAGATAATGGTATTTATTATATATCTGGTACTTTAACTGGAGCTAAGATTATATTTGGAATGAGAATGGAGATTCCTGTAAGTATGGCTGCTGCTGGTAGAGTATGTCCTTTTAGTATTAATACAAATAATGTAGCTATTACAGCTTTAATTGATTGTAATAATATTAGTGACTTAGGATCTGCTTCTAGTAAGAATACTACAAGTTTATATGCACCATATGCAATTGATGCAGCTGGTAATATTAGATATGTGTTACTTTATTCATAATAATTAATAGAATAATTTATGAAATTAAATCTTCTAGAACGTGTAGTTCTATTGAATATATTACCTCAAGAGAGTAATTTTATTACTTTAAAGATTGTGAATGATCTTAAAAATTCATTATCTTTTACTGAAGAAGAATATAAATATTATAATGTAAAACAAGATAATAGTAAAATTACTTGGGATTTGACTGGTAACGAAGAAAAGGAAATATCAATTGGTGAAAAAGCAACTGATATTATAATTGAACAACTTAAGAAGTTAGATGAACAAAAGAAGTTAACAATGGATATGTATAGTATATATTCTAAATTTATAGGATAATGAAATTACTACTTAAAAGAGTATGTCTACCAACATATACTATAGGACATCTATATATAGATGATGTATATTTTTGTGATACACTTGAAGATCCAAATAGGGATTTAAATAAAGATGGTGTATTTGATAATGGAGAAGTAAAGATTCCTGAAAGTACTGCTATACCTTATGGAATATATATTGTAACTATAACGTATAGTGATAAGTTCAAGAGAGATATGCCTCTCTTATTAAATGTACCAAATTTTGAAGGAATTAGAATACATTCAGGAAATACTACTGAAGACACATGGGGATGTATATTAGTTGGAGAGAATAAAGTTAAAGGTAAGGTTATTAATAGCAAAGTTACTTTTGATAAGTTATATCCAATACTAAAAGATGCATTTGATAAAGGAGAAGAAATAACAATTGAAATAGTATAATATGACAAATGTACAATGGTTAGTTAGAGAGTTATATGATTATGGATTTACTACTTCTGAAGTTAATGACTTCTTAAGTACAATATATGGAGCATTAACTCTTAATCAGAATATAGAATCTAAGATTGCTTATAATCATAGTGAGAAATTTATAGATGCTTTCTATTTGTTTTGTGAAGAAATATATACTTTAACTGATCAAGATTTGTTAGAATTAGTTGGATATTCTACTGGAATTCCATTTAAGACAGATGCTTTAGTTTGGTTAGATGGAGATATTCTTCTTAATGGATCTGATTATTATTTTGCAGATAAATCTGGATATGCTAGAAATTTTTTAATTACTTCTTATGATTTTAATTCAGATTGGGATAAAGGATTTCCATACAAAACTGCTGCAACAATATCTGCTCCTGCTGGAGATACTGCACTAATTGCTGCTGATATAAATAATTTCTTGTATGCATCTAATGGAACACCAAATCAAATTCCAGTTATTTCACTATTTCAAGATATAGATTATGAACACAAGTTGTTCTGTAGACATTCTGCACAAGTATTAGATAGTAATGGAGTTGAAACATATGAACCAAGAGTATTAGATATTGTACTTTATAATACAGTTAAAAGCGGAAATGATTTAGTGACTTGCCAAAGTTACTATTCTGTACCTACTGAAAGCGGCACAGCAAAATGGGTCTCACCATCGGGTAATGATACTACTGGAACAGGAACAAAAGCTAATCCTTACTTAACCGTATTTAAAGCTTATTCTGTAGTTGCTGATGGGTCTACAATATATGTAAAATCAAATTCAACTTGTGGAGAATATAATAATACCACACTTCGGTATTATTATATGGATCGTGTTGGAACGTGGACAATAAAATCATTAGGATTTAATACTATTAAAGCAATATCGACTTCTTTTGTTTTACGTGCAGTTGCGGGGACAGTTAATTTTTACAATTTTATTATTGATGGTCAATCAACAACACAGTATACGGTTAACTTTTATTATCCTAATGTAAATACAATAATACTGAATAAATGTATGGTTAAAGGATATACAGGTATGGCAGTATTTTCAGATACTAGTCATGATGGACTTGTAAATACATTTGAAGCGTACGATTGTGTATTTCCAACAAATGTTAATAATGCAATAAATATTCAATTATCAGACCCATCTAAAATATATAGATCGTACATAGTTGGATGTACTTATTTTAAAACAACTGGAGAATATTATTATAATAAATTTAATAACACTACTTTATATAATACATATCCTGCGGTATATGGGGGAACGTCAATAAAATATAATAAAATTACTACCAAATCTATGGGTATTAGATGCGTTGGTTCTGGTAGTACAGATATTTATTATAACAACTTTAATTTCGTTTGGACTGGCACAACCGGACAAGTAAATTATCTTATATATTCTGATCAAGATGGTTGGATTCCAACCATAAAAAACAACAATTTAATTTGTCATAGTTTAAATATAACAGATTATGTTTATTTGGTATATCTCGGCAAATGCACAACACCTGAAATTTCTAATAATATTTTTATTTCTGATTCAAAATCTAATGTTGGACACATAGATATAGAAGCGACCTCTGTAGTTGTTGGAAAATGTAAAATAAACAACAATGTTTTTAAATGTAATACAAATACAGGAAATATATCTATAATAGTTTCATTAGGTGGCGAAACTGGATTGGCAAATAAATTTGATGAATCAGAATTAATAGGAAATCATTTCATAGGTAGTTTATATGATTATCCTAATGAAGCGGTTGGATCTACGCATTTTGCTTTAATGAATGGAGGTATAAATTTTGACATTAGAAATAATAAAGTTACATATACAGGATTAGGAATAGTCGTTAAATCAGGTATTGCTCAGTCTTATACTAAAAATGGAGTTGGTTATAATATATTCTTTAATAATAAGATTGATATTTGGGTTAGAGGAGTTAAGGATTTGCTTATTTATAATAATTCATTAAATTATAATGGAGGAATTTCTGGTATTACAGATTCAGTTAGAATTCAAATAGACGAAAATGCTGCAAATCCAGGTAATTATTGTGAGAATGTATTATTAAAGAATAATATTATTAATCATAATTACTCTGAAGCAAACACTTATTCGCTTTATTTTGATCAACATGCAGCTGATAATGGGTGTCAGTATATAAATAATATTATTAATAATACTGATTCAGTTAATCGTCTTTTGAGAGTAGGAACAGGAAGTACTTATTATACATCTATATCAGCATTAGAATCGGCAGGATTAGGATCAGGAAATTTAGAGACAAATCCATTATTTAGTGATATAATTAATAATATTTTAACATTACAATCTAATTCTCCTGCACTTAATACAGGATTAAATCTCGGAACAAATTATAATAGTGGATTAGATGTTTCATCTGATTGGGGTAGTTCAACCCAAATGCCAGTAATTGTAACAAAACAACAAGGTGCTAATTGGAATATTGGAGCCTATGTACAATAAAAATATAATATGAATTTGAAACTAAGTAATTACAATAAACCATCTCATCCTTTATTTAAAAAGATTGGAGATGTATGTTTAGTTGCTATTCCATCGTATAGTTTAATATTAACTACTTTGCCAATTAATGATAATATTAAATTATGGATACTTGCAGGATTGTCATCTGCATTAGCAACAGTAAAAATAATAAGTAAATTTACATTAGATCCTAGTTATGTGGACAATAATATTGAAATGGATAAAGAATCTTCTTAATAGTAAGATATTTTTATATGCAGTAATTGCTGGATGTATATATCTATGGATGATAGATAGAAAGAATTTATCTGCTAATGTAGATAGATTAAAACAGAATCAAGATGCATTGTTAGCTAATCAAAGTGAACAGATAGATTTAACTAGAAGAGAATTTAAAAAATATTACCACTACGAAGATTCTATAGCTCAGAAGATAGATATTAAACCTAATCAAGTTCAAAATGTAATAGTTAATAACTATCATTATAAAGATACTAGTATAATTCAATTTCCTTTAATTCCTACTAAAGGAGATACTTTAAAATTTATTGCTCCAATTAAATGTATGAAAGTAGAAGGATATACTATAGATAAGAAAATAATATTTACTAATGAAACATTTAATGATAAGTTTCATACATTTCTATATGGAGTTAGACCTCATAAATTTTTATTTATCAAATGGGGTAAATGGATAGTAGATAGTAAAACATATTCAGAGTGTTTAAATGATACTGTAAGTGTGGAAAAGAATTTAAAAATAAATAATTAATATAGATATGGCTCAATTAATAATTAATGAGAATAAATATAATCTATTTAGAGGACAAAGACCTGTAAATCCAGATCCTAGTTCTAATAATACATGGGATAGACTTAATCATAACTTTAATGAATTATATGTAATAAAGTCGCAGATTAGTGCATCTCTTACAGATAGTACTCCTTCAAAGGCTGAAATTAGTGCAGCTACTGGTTTGACTCCATCTACAGTTGGTGCTGGTTGGCAATGTACTATTGCTGATAGTTCTGGTACAGGATTACTTTATAGAATAGAAAGTGATGGAACAGACTGGTGGTATACTGTAATGACAAAAGCAACTTAATAATTAGTATATAATGGCTATAGAATTTGTATCAATAGATACCATTGTACATGATCTTTTATATATAATCAGAAGTGGACATGTATCTCAAAGTGAAACTATTTCAGATAATCAAGTAGAAGGATGGGTTCATCAATATAGAGCTTTATTAATTAAACAAGACCTTGATAAGAATAAAGTTGTTAATCCAGATTATGTTCAAGAAATACAATGTGCTAAACTTATAGTTGTAGATAAAGCTGATGATTCAACCATATCTACTGGCAGATCTTTATTAAAAACTGAGTTAGCTATTCCTAAAACTATTGATTTAAATTTTAGATCTGGATTTACATATATAGGAACTTTAGATGGAAAAGAAATAGATTTTGTACCTCAATCTAGGGTTAGATGGCAGAAAGAAAAATATTATACATCAAATTCTCCATTAGCATATCTAAAAAATCAACATATATATATTGATAATGATCATGTTATAGAATGGTTGTGTATAAGAGGAATATTTGAACAACCACAGGAAGTAGCTAATTTTATTAATCCATATACTAATTTACCAGAGTTTGGATTAGATAATAAATATCCAATTCCTATCAATATGCTTACAACTCTTAAAGAGATGATATTAAAAAAAGAATTAGGAATTTTTGTTAATGCTCCTTCTGACAATAAAAATGACGCCTCTAATACGACTACACCAAATGAGAGGAAAGAACAAAGTAACTAATTGTTATACTCTTAGACAAATGTATGAAGAGTATATAAGTGATAAAACTCCTGGAAATCCGTATTATGTATCATTTAAAGAATATTATAATATATGTGCAGATTATTATAAATGGATTGTTAGTCAAATAATAGATAAATCAAAGGTTATTACGTTGCCATTTAGATTAGGTAATTTGTATGTAGGTAAAAAGAAACCAGCTATACTTAAAGGATCTCAGAATATTCAACGTAAAATTCCATTACATAGTACTAGTATAGATTGGAAGGAAAGTAAAAAACTTGGTAAATGGGTACACCATATAAATGATCATACCGGAGGATATAAATATAGATTTTTTTGGTCAAAAATAGATTGTAGGGTGGTTAATAAAGAATTTTATAGATTAGTATTTACTAGAAGTAATAAAAGATATTTAGCTAAAGTAATTAAAAGTGGAGAACGTGATTACTTGGAAATTTAAAATAATAAAATGATATGATTTATAATTACGTTTCAGTAAAGAAAGTAATTGCAAAAGTATTTGCTGATTTAGATTTAAATGAGAAGCCTCATCGTATATCAGACATGGTTGAATATGCAGGCGAAGCTCTTAAGAAAATAGGAGCATTTCCTGCAATGATAACTAGGACAACTGGTAAAGAAGATCTTCCTTTATTAGTTTTAAGTAACTATCAAGCTAAACTTCCTGCTGATCTTAATACTATCAATCAAGTAGCTTACTCTGTTAAACAATTAGGTCCATTTTATCCTATGAGGTATGCTACTGGAAGTTATTCTTCTAATCATACAGTTAAAGGAACATCAGTAATACCTACTCAGAATACTCCAGATAGTGAAAAAGATACTATGTTTTCTTTAGATTATTCATATATAATAGTTGGAGGATATATAAAAACTAATATTAAAGATGGATATTTACTTATATCATATCAAGCTATTCCTACAGATTCTGATAAATATCCTTTAATTCCAGATGATGAATCATTTTTTGAAGCTATATATTGGTATATTAATATGAAATTAACTTATCCAGAGTGGAAAGAAGGAAGAGTTAGAGATGCTGTATATTATGATGCTAAGAGTTCATGGAACTACTATCGTAAACAAGCATATGCTAATGCAATGATGCCTAATCCAGATCAATTAGAATCTATAAAGAATACATGGCTTAGACTTATTCCTGAAATTAATGCACATGATACATTCTATTCTACATTAGGAGAACAAGAAACAATATATAATAATGATATGACTCCTACTGTTTTATTTCCATTTACTGAAACTAGTATTAATCCATCATAATGACAAATAATAGATATCAAGTTGTAAATACTTTTTCTGGAGGAATGAATACTGATGCAGATAAATCAGTTTTTCCAAAAAATCAGTATTTATATGGGGAAAATTTTAGAATATTTAATGATTTTACTAATACAGTAGGGTCACTTGAAAACATATTAGGTAATATTAAATTATCTAGTGTTATTACTGATGGATATTATCCTATAGGTTATTGTAATATACGAGATGAATTATATATAGCTACTACACAAAATCAATCTCCAACAGATGGTTTATATAGTGAATTAATAAAGGTTATATTTTCTTCTGATGGAGAAAGTATTAGTTCTTATAGTTATGTTTACAGAGATCAAGATTCATCTGATGGTTCTAGATTAAACTGGAGTAGAGACCATCTGATAAAAATGGTAGGCAGATATGAATCTGATACTATTAAAAAGATTTATTTTGTAGATGGATATAACACTTTCAGAAATATGAATGTTGTTAGTGTGTCAGTTGATTCTCCTGTTAATAAATTTGATGTTATTCCCAATTTTAATTTATCTAAACCTGTATTTCAGTCATTTGGAACAGGTAAATTGACATCAGGAAAGATTCAATATGCTTATCAAATGTATAATATTAATGGATCTGAAACTTTATTTTCTCCAGCATCTAGTTTAATTTCTGTTTGTAAAACATCTGGACAATCTGGAAGTAACAAGACATTTAAGGGATCTGATTTAAATGAAGATACTGGAAAAGGAATACGAATATCAATTTATCCACCATCTGGATTTAATAGAATAAGAGTAGTATCAATTAAGTATAATTCATTAAATTCTATTCCTATTATAAGTATAGTAGCTGATCAAGATATTAGTACTACACCATCTACTACATATTTCTATGATTCTGGAATATCAAATTTAGGTGGTTATACATATGAAGAATTTGCGATATTAGGTAGAGACTTATTTATTGGTAGTGAAATAGAAGGAAAAAATAATTATTTATTTGTAGGTAATATAACTGATAAAAGTTGGGATATTGATTTTGATGCTAGAGCATATAGATTTGTTTCTAGTACAGCTACTGGAACTTTAACTCCTGGTCATTCTGCTATATTTGCTAGTGGTCCCTGGGGATCTAATGCTTGGTATAATATATATAATAACTTTAAGATAGATAGTATTTATGAAGTTCCTGAAACTTATGATTGTTTAAATCCCTATAATGATATTTCATTAGATACTGCTGGTAGAACTTCTAGTTCTCCAGGTTGGGTTCATTTATATCCATTCATGTATCAAGTAGATGGTACTACATTAGGAGGACAAGGAAAGTATGTGAGTTATAAATTTATTCAAAAAGAGTTTATAATAAGTGATACAGGTACTAATTATGGAGAAGATTACTGTTATAATACTGATTATAGTAATACAAATATAGAGATAAGTTTTGTAGGTTATCAAAGAGATGAAGTATATAGATTTGGAATAGTATTTTTTGATGAGAAAGGAAGACAATCAAATGTAAAATGGATAGGAGATATTAGATTTCCTTGGTATTCAAATGGTTATTCAGTTCCTTCTGGAGATCATGGTACTTCTGATTATACACATAGTTTTGTATATAATGGATCTACTTATGGTAGATCTTTAGGAATACAATTTACAGTAGATACTTCTATACCATATTCTCAAGGTGCTAAATATTTTAAGATAGTTAGAGCAAAAAGAGAAACTGGAGATAGAAACATACTTGCTCAAGGAGTTACTCCAACTATGATAAAATACGGAGATGGCTCAGGATGGAGTTATAGAGGTTTTGTTATTCCATATACTGCCACTAATGCACGTGCAGGAATAACTAAAGAACCTACTATTTTAGAATTCATATCTCCTGAAGTTAATTTCAATAAAAATTTAACATTTGAGGATGGAGATTCTTTAGAACTTATAGGAAATAGTTCTTATCAATATCAATGGGATAATTTTTCTAATTCATCAGTTACTATAGGAACATTACCGTCTGATAATAATTATTCTTTTACTATAAAATATGGAGGAATTACTACAGCATATGGAATAACTAATATAGTTTCTGCAAATTTATTTGGAGTTCCTAATAAGTCTGTAAATGTAACTTATCAAGATGGAGTTACAATGATTGGAGTTGATTATAAAGTATTAAATTTTGTAGAAACTACTATGACTGGATCTGGAAGTAGTAGTCATTTTGGTCCTGGAGGAACAAAATTTATAATTAAAGTATCTTCAGCCAACCCTCTTTTTACACCATCTCCTTCTTCAAGTATTGTATATAATGCTTTTTATAGTAATTACAGAAGACCTGTATTTAATAGTCAATACGGAGGTAATACATATACTGCTAGACAATATACTTCTTATATAGATTGTGGTTATATAACTGCTTGTAGTTCTTCATCTACTTCTATTAATGTCTATGGAGGAGATACTTATGTAGGAATGTTTGATTATCTTAGGAATATAGTGACTGGAGATATTCCAACTAATAGACGTAGTCAAATAGTAATGTATTTTCCAGTAGAAACTTCTATAAATCTCAGATATAGATCTGATGATTGTTTTAGTAAAACTACTGATGATTCAAGTCATAGTAGAAGATTAATGCAGGAATTAGCTGGAGTATATGTTTCAGATGTAACTTATACACAATTAACTAATTTATATAAATATAATTCTGTATATTCACAAGAGAATACAACAATTAGATCATATCCAAAGTTAGATACAACAATATCTGGAGATAAAATACATGATAATAGAGTAATTGTATCCGATTTAAAAATAGATGGAGAGATAACTGATAGTTGGACTATATTTAAATTAGACAATTTCTTAGATGTAGATTCTAAATATGGAGGGATAACTTCTTTAATAAGTAGAGATAATTATTTATACTTCTGGCAACCAAGGGCATTTGGAGTATTATCAGTTAGTCAACGTTCTGTTTTATCAGATAATAATCCTGGAGCGTTAGTTTTAGGTACTGGTGGAGTATTAGATAGATATGATTATATATCTACTAATTATGGAGCAACTTGTAGATTTTCTCCTGTTATCGGATTAAAAGGATTATATTGGGTAGATAATATTAATAAGGTTATTTGTAAATATGATAGTCAAGGAGTAGAACCTATTTCTAAAAGTAAAGGAATAAATTCATTTATAGTAAATTCTATAGATTTAGATACAATAACTATATCATGTTCTGACAGAAAATATAGTGAAGTATTATTTACTGTACCTTATACATACACAACAGTTTCTGGAAATTCAATACAACCTGGAACATATTTAGCTACTGCAACTGATATACCACCATTTTTAACTGTTACATGGAGACATAATTCTGATATATTTAGTACTATTAAAGATTTTAGAATGGTAGTAGAAGTAATAGATGTTTCTAATAATTCTTCTTATTTTTCTGATGCTACTATATCAATTTTTGGAGGAGTTCCTGGAACTATTACTCGCTATCTTAGAAATGGAACTAATACATGGGATTTTACCTCTAATAGTATTGGTACATCTACAAAATTAGAATTTGAATTAATGAATACAGGGACTGGAGAAGGTACAAGTGGATATGTTCCTACAATACCTCATAATTCTCGTATTTTAATAGATTCTATAAAATGTTATGAAATGGTAGATGTTATAGGAGAAAGTGAAAGTTTTGATTATCCAGATGGTTATATAAATTCTGTTACTGGAGGAATTTGGAACAAACAAAATTTATTAGAAAGTTTTCCTCAATATCCTATAACTTGGGAAGCTAATATAATATCTAATAAATTACATATTGAAACTTTTTCTCCTACACAACTTTATTCTGTAAGAGCTGTTAGGTCTAATGTTATACCTGTTGGAACACATGATTGTAAAATTGAAATTACAGTTTCTGATGCTACAGGTTGGACTTACCCTCCTAGTGGAAAGAATTGTGGATTTACCTTAAGTAGTGATAATATTGTATGGGATTTTCAACCAAATACTGTAGTAAGTTATCCTCGTACTATTACATTTGGTAATTATGGAGACTATGATGAATTTATAAATATAGATCCATCTAAATCTTATGATTTAATATTTATGATACAGGATATTTCAGATTCTGTATCAGCAATGAGTATGACTATATCTAGTATAACAATATCTTTTCCGGAATTTTCAGAAATACCATTTTTTAGTGAAACTTTTGATTCATTTTATAGAATATCATCAGTTGGAGATGTTCCTACAGGGTGGAGTCTTTATTATAGAACTGGCGATAAATTAACTGCATCAGGTTATCATGCTGGTGGAGTATCAGTTAATACAATAGCTCCTATAGTATATAATGAATTATTAGGTTCATTTAATGGAATATATACATTTAATACAGATAATACATCTTTATTTATTACTCCAAATAATACAAATTATATTACTAATTCTGGATCTGATTTGTATATGCATAATTTAGGAGAACATAATACATTCTATGGAATAAAATATCCATCTACTTTAAAATTTATTATTAATGATAATTTTGAAGAAGTTAAAACATTTGATAGTCTTAGATTTAATTCTACTTGTAAAACTCGAACAGGTAATGTAGACCAATATGATAAAACATTTGTAACTATAAGATGTTATAATGATTATCAAAATTCTAATTTTCAAACAATATATACTTCTGGAGTTAATACTAATATTACTCGTAAAGAAAGAGAGTTTGTTTTAAATATTCCAAGGAATAGAGTAAATTTATCACAACCTAACTATCCAGATATATTTGATCCAAGTAATATATCAAATGAAACAAGATTGTTTAAAGAACGTATGAGAGATAAATATCTTATTACAGAATTATTATATAATGATGCAGGAAATAATAGATTTAATGTATCTTATATAACTACCAATTATAGAATATCTAAACGATAATGAAAAAAAGAATAAGAGTAAAAAGATATCAAACTGGAGGTAATTTAAATTACTTAAATCCTGATCCTCAGTTTACTAATCAAATTCAACCTTTATTACAACAACAGCAACAGTCTGGACAATTTAGTTCACGACCTGGACAGTTTAATCAATATATGAATAAGACTAGTAAACTTGGAGGAGCTATTGGAACTGGATATTATGCTAGTCAGCAACCTAATAGTTTAGCAAGTGCTCAAGGAGAACAAGGGTATAATACTACTATGGGGGCAGTATCTCAAGCAGGTCCTATAGGAGGAGTTATTGGTGGAGTTTCTGCTTTTGGAGATGCTATAGGCAAACCTATACGAGAACATGCTGAACGTACAGATCAAACTACAGGAGGATATGCTAACTTAGGAGAGGCACGTAGAACTGCTGTAGTAGGAGGTTTATTTAATCCTCTTAAAGCATTGATGGAACATCCTAATTATAAGAAGTTAGATCAGAAAATGAAATATGACAAACAACTTAATGATTGGAATAATTCATTAAATAGTAGAGGTACTATTCCTCAATATAATTATAATCCTACTTTTGCTACTGGAGGAGACTATTCAGGAGTACCAATGAAAATGTATCCTATGGGAGGAAATGTTTCTATAGTAAATCCTTATTCTACAGTAGAAGAAGAATATAAAGATGATCCAAAATTAAAAGATCTTGATTACAAAGATTGGCTTAATGCAGTAGAAACTAATAGTAATAAGAACTATCCAAATTTAATTGGTAAAGACGAATTAAAAGATAGAGCTAGATTATATTATTATTCTCAACAGTTAAATCAACAGCTTAAATCTAAAAATCCTAAAGTATATGAAGACCTTCAAAAGAATTATGGATGGAAAGGTGGGGAATCTGTATGGGATAATTCTACTAATTTAGCTAATAAAACTAGAGTAGAAGGTGCTGAGGCTTATGCCAAGAAACATTCTGATTTTTATCTTTCTCCAGATGAACAACAAAAGATATTAAAAGATTCTTGGGATGATTATAATAAACTTAGAAGTAAATATGGTAAGCAATTAGATTTAATAGGAGAGAATGAAGATCCTAATAAACCAGAGACTTGGAAAGTTGGAGCTAGACATTCAGTAGCATTTAATCCATCTCAATATGGCACAGTAGTTGATACTAAGAATGATAAAGTTGCTCAACAAAGAGGATATAAAGCTAAGAAGTTTGATTATAATGTAACATATGATCCTAATCGAGAAGGAGATAATAAGTATATTACTGATATTAATAGATTTATAAAGAAATTAGATCAGAATGATTACCAAATATATCCATATGGAGGAACTACAAAGCTTAATCCTTTAGATGAAATAGATTTTAAAAAATGGTATAGAAAATATAGTGATGAAGTTGGAGTTAATTCTAATCCAGATGATGTAGAACATTATTATGATTATAGAGGTTATTGGAAAGATACTGGTGGAGCTCCAGTATTAAAATCAAATAATTATCATCTTCCAGATACTTATAAATTAAAAGGACATCCTTCATATTATAGAACTGATAAAGAATCTCATAAAGAAGGAATGTATGGAAAGACAGAAAGTATATATCCATATGGAGGTTATCATACTAATTATGGTGGTAATGCTGAGTTAGAAGATGATGAAATATTTCGTACACCTAATGGAGATATAGAGAAAGTAAACGGACGTAGTCATGCTGAAGGTGGAGAGAATTATAATCTTCCACAAAATACTGAAATACTTGGTAAGAATGAAGCTCCTAATGGTAAGTCTTATAAAGAAAATGGAGATAAATTAATAAGACAGTTTAATAAATACACTAAGATATTAGAAGATAAACCTACAGCATTAGCTAAAAAGACTGCTAATTTAATGTTAGTTAAAGTTCATGAAAATTATACTAATTTAATGAATCAACAAGAAATGGAAAAATATTATATGACTCCAGAAGAAGAAATGGAATATGCTTGTGGAGGGATTGTTCCTCAATTTAAAGGAGGTGGTTGGATTCAAAAAGCTGCTGCTTCTATAAAACGTAGAGGTACTAAAGGAAAATGTACTCCTATTACTAAGCCTGGATGTACTGGACGTGCTAGAGCTTTAGCTTTAACATTCAAGAAGATAGCTAGGCGTAGAAAACACGATGATGGTGGATTAATAAATGAAACTGGATATTTAGAAGGTTATTCTTCAGATAATAATCCTATGAATATTATACCTTCTAATTACATAACTACTAATGGAATGTCTAGACCTATATCTGCTATGAGTGATACTGGAGATTATCAGAACTTATATCCTAATACTGGAGAGTATGAATTTGGTGGAAATTATGTAATGGAACAGCCGTTAGAATATAAATCTGGAGGTATATATATTAATCCAAAAAATAGAGGTAAGTTTAATGCTTTAAAGAAACGTACAGGAAAAACTACTGCACAACTAACTCATAGTTCAAATCCATTAACTCGTAAACGTGCTATATTTGCACAAAATGCTAGAAAATGGAAACATGACGAAGGAGGATTAATTAAAGAAGGAATGGCAGTAAGCCCTGATGCTTTTGCTACTAGTAGAAATGATTTAACTAGTGATTTCTATCCAGAATTAGGATTAGATAATTATATACCGTATTATAGTCCACAATCAGGATGGGATAAAATACGTCCTAGACCTAATTATCGTGAAGATGTGCCTGAACGATTAATTCCTAGAACTGGGAGAGTTAAACAATTTCAGACTGGAGGAGATGTGTATCTTAATAAACAACCTAATTATAGAGGATTTATATCTAATGAAGATGCTAATACAGCTAAAGGATTCTTTGGTAATGATGTTAATGATATAATGGAAACTAGACAAGGTGCTCCTAGAATGTTACAACCTAGGGGAGTTGGTCCATCTGGATTACCTAATCCTATTCCTGGTACTACTGGAATGTATCAATTGTCTGGAACTAATCAACAATATGCTCCAGGACAAGAACATACTAGATTTGTAGATGAAACTCCAGATGCATGGTATAATAAAGCTTTTGATACTGTTGGACAATATGCTCCAATGGCTTATAATTTATATCAAGGATTGTTTGGTAAACCTGAGCATATGAATTCTCAAGATTATTATAATCCTTATGAAAATCAAGTTATGAGTTTAATGAGAAGTAGAAGATATAATGTTGATCCAGAATTAGAAGCTAATAGATTAGCTGCAGCTAATTATTATCAAAATTTAAGACAAGGAGCTCCATCACAAGGACGTTATTTAGCTGGATTACAAGCTGGACAAATATCTAGACAAAGAGGTGATGCTGAAGCTTATGCTAGGAAACAGAATATGGATAATGCTTATATTGGAGAAGAAGCTCAGACATTAGGTGGATTTGGTTCACAGAGGGCAGGTATGGATTTTCAAGTTGCAGATATTAATGCTGCTAATAGAGCTGCTCAAAGAAGATATTTACCAACTGCATTATCTGAGTTACAACAACAGACTCAGATGAATAAGATAATGAGAGAAAAGAAGAGATTAGCAATGAACCAAGCTTTAACAGATGAAGAACGTAATAGACTTTATATGGAGGCATTCAAAGGATATAATTTCTCAAAACGTATTAATCCTATAACTGGAGAGGAGAATTAATAATGCCAATTAACCGATATGACCAGCCTATTAGAGGTCAAGCTATAGATACTTTTATTGATACTTATAGTCCTATTCCTTTTCAGGAAATGATGCAGGTTGGGATGATGAAAAAACAACAAGAGGATCAAGCTTATGATCTTTTATCTAAGACATATGAAGATACTCATAATCTTAAATATATATCTGGATCTGAAGATGAAAAATATATTAAAAATGAAGTATTACCAGCCGTAGATAAATTATTTGAAGATTATTCTAATCAAGAATTAAGTGATCCTGTTGTCATGCGTAAAATGAGACATGATTTTAATACCAAGATTGATAAAAATAGAATTAGAGATATTCAAAGTTCTTTTGAAGGATGGCAAAATTATTTAAAAGATAATGCTAAATTAAGAATGGAAGGTAAAGCATCTCCATTTCAAGAAAATGAAGCTGAAGGTTGGGATACAAGTAAGCATGGAGTATTCAGTAAATCTCCTGAAGCCTATAATGATCCTATTAAAGAAATTAGAGAGAGTTTATTTGCTCCAATACATGATAGTACTTTAAAGACTGTTAATCTTGGAGAAGGCAATATGGAGGTAATGAGTGGAGTCAATCAGAAAATGATTGATGATATTACTATAAAGAACTTACCTAATTATTTGCGTAATAATACTGGAAAAAATGCTATTAAAGAATTTAGAGCGAGTACTGGATTAACTGAAGATCAGGCTAGTGATGCTAAGATACTAGCAATGGCATTTAGAGCTGCTGGAGAACCTTACTTAAGACAAAATCAAAAAATTGAACATTTACAAAGACCTAGACCTATTAAATCAAATAAAGGTACTATACCAATGTTTTCTAATGCATCTAATACTCAAGCTTTAAAGAATACAGATAGAGTTGCAATAAGTAAAGATCAAATAGGGTATGATATTAATGAAGCTGATGATCCAGTTAAGATGATGAAGTCTGGACATTTTGATAATAAAGGTAATCTTAAACCTAGAGATACTAATGAACTTTCATTTCGTAATGCATGGGAAAGTTTTAAAGGATCAATTACTGCTGAAAATCTTTCGGATGTAGATAAACAAATGAAAGATAAAGCTAATCAGGAATATAATACTAATAAAAGTATAATTAATCATATTAGAGAAACAAGTCCAGAATTAAAAAATTCTTCTGATGTTGAAGTGTTGAATAATTATTCTAAAGCTTATAAGAATTCAGAAAATGTAGATTATAACGTGTATTTATATAATGATGCTCCTGGTAAAGCAGATATAAAGAAACAAATGACTGATCAAGTTATTGATGATTTAGGAGGACGTTTATTATATAGTGCTCAAACTGGAAAACATGCTGGAGAACCAATTAATACTATAGATGATATATTTAAGAAATTAGATGTACCAAAAGCTGATAGAAAGAAATCTAATGTACATATTATTGGAGCAGTACCAGCAAAGAATGCTTATAAAGCAACTGTATTTGCTAGTGATGGTCCACATGATTTCTTAGTATCTACTAATCAAAAGGAACAATATACATTTAAGCTTGTAGAAGATGCTAATAAATTAGCTAATAATGGTATTCTTGGAGATAAGGAATTAAATTATGGTAATGGAGAAAAATATATAATTAGAACTCGTTTACATAATGGATCAAGAGGACCAGAATTTGTTTCAGATATTGTTAGTCCAAATGGAACACCAATGTCATTGAGTGAACTAGAATATAGATCAGCACATTCTTTAGAAGTACCAGATAATTCGTCTGATAATATACAATCATCTACATCTGATAATAATGGAGATATAATAGATGTCGAACAATAATCAACAGACTCAACAGGAACCTACTCCATCTTGGGCATTACAACGAAATAGACCAACTTATGATACTGTAACAGGAGAATTCTCTCCTGTTAGTTCTTTATTGGATAAAGATGAACATGAAAGGATAAAGAAAATTCCTTTTAAGGGTGGTAATGCTGCAACTTATTTAGGTGATGCTGGAGATTCTGTTTATGATAAAAATTTAAGTAGGCAGAATATAGATCTTAAAGACGAGTTTAGAGGACAAAATCAACCTGTTACTGCTAAACTTGGTGCAGGGTTAGCTAAAGCATTAATTACTACTGGAACTACCGCAGCTGATGGTATAATTGGTACAGCAGTAGGATTAGGTAATATGGTTGTTGAACAGAAAGGATCTGCTTTTTGGGATAATCCATTTACTAATCTTATGAATGATATTAATAATAATTCAGAGAAATGGTTTCCTAATTATTATACAGAACAAGAAAAGAGTGCTTCATTTATAGGACAGTTAGGTTATGCTAACTTTTGGGGTGATAAATTTCTAAAGAACTTAGGATTTGTTGCTGGTATGGTATTAGATGGAGTTGCTACTGGAGGAGTTTCTATGGAAGTTTTAGGTGGCAAAGCTATTGCTTCTAAGTTACCATCAGCAATTGCAAATGCTGCTTTAAAAGGATCTGAAGCTTTAGCTACTGCTAGTAAAGCTAAAGATATGATAGGATTGACTTCAGAGATAGTAAATAATGCTAAACAATTAAATAGAATTAATAAGATATCTCAAGGAGTTAGTAGTATATTATCTGCCCAAGGTATGGCTAGATTTATGGCTTTAGATGATGCTAATAGATTCTATACTGAGAATTATCAGAAATTACAACAACAAGTACAAGATGGTAAATTAGGATTAGAAGATTATAATCTTAAAATGGCATCATTAAAGAAAGCTAGTGAAGGATATGGTAATGCTGATTTCTTAGCTAATGTAGTTGTAATAGGATTATCTAGTGGAATACAGTTTAAAAATTTATTTACTAAAGGATTTACTCCTACAGAGTCTATTGCTAAAGGAATTGTTGGATCTGTAGAAAAAGGATATATCTACGAACGTCCAGTAATTCAACATGCTGCTAAAATTGCTAAGAATATATTAGCAGAATCTGGAATGTTTCAAGAACAATATGCTGCTCAAGTAGCAACTAGTGATTTTTATCAAAAGAAATTTGATGGAAAGAAACAAGATAAGATTGATGATATTTATCATTCTATTTACAAAGGATTAGTTGATGCTTATGGAAGTAGAGAGGGATGGAATCAAGGATTATTGGGATCAGTTATTGGATTAATCGGTGTGCCTACTATATCTAATAAAGGATTAGATTGGGGTGGAGGTATCAGAGGAGATATTAGAGAAGTTAGAGAACAAAATGCAGCTAATCAAGAAGCTGCTAGACGTCTTAATGAAGTTCTTAAATCTGATGATTTTAAAAATAATTATCAATCATTAATTAGAAATTTAGCATTAGAGGATGAAAAGAATGAAGCTGCAGTTAAAGGAGATAAACATGAAGTTCTTAATAAACAACATGATCAATTTATAAATGATGCTTTACAATTTATTAGATCTGGGAAGTATGAAGACTTTCAAAATAATATTAAATCTATAAGGAATTCTAATGCTGAAGAAGTTAAACAGTTATTTAAAACTAAAACAAACGAAGATGTTACTAGAGAGTTATATGGATTAAAACCTAAAGCTCTTGAAGGACATGTATTTGAAAAATATACATCTGAAGAAATAACTGATAAGCTTAATGAAAGTGCTAATAAAATGCTTTCAAATGCTAAGACTATTAAAGATTTGTATGATGCATACTCTGTAAAATATCCTGGGATATCTGAAGATGCTAAAGAATTATTAATTTATACTGCATCTAAATTAGAAGATACAAATGAACGTTTGAATGATATTAATAAAGAATCTATTAGTAAGTTTGGATTAGATATAAATAATTATATCAAACTTAGAAAAGATGGAAATATAGATTTATCTTCTGTAGCAGAAGGAATGGAAGAATATCAGAAGCACTATGAAAGAGTATTAAAAGAACAAGAGTTATCTGGTAGATTTAATCCTGTAGATGTTGAAAAGTTTGAAAGAGATTTTCAAGACTTTCCAAAATTAATTATTACTAAGTCTGAATTTATAGATTTATATAGATCTAATATATCTACTAAAGGAGTTGAGAAGATTCAAGAGATTATTGATAAAGCAGATGAAGAAAGAAATACTATAGAAGGAACTGCTGTTATAGAACCTACGCCTGATGATTTAGTTATGTATACTAATCCTGATGGAGAAACTAATGTATATAAAGTTAATCAAATAGATGAAAATGACAATGTCACTTTAACTCCTACGGATTCTGAAGGCATACCAACTGGTGAGGCAGATATAATAGTTACTAAAAATGATATTAAATTATATCAGAAAGAAGGAGAAGGGAAAGAAGAATTTAATACAAGTGAACCTTTAAATGAAAATGAAGTTGTAACTCCAGATAAAGATTTTTATCCTGATCATGGTAGAGGTCTTAAAGATGTATCTATATCTATATCACATTCTCATTATGATAAAGAGACAGGTAAAACTGTTGTTAGAAATAAAGATTTTGATAAATATATATCTTCTCCAAAGAATGATATAACAAAAGATAAAGTTCAATTTCGTATTGATACTGGAACTGAAGACGAATATAAAGATAAGTTATGGAGAGCTGCTAAGAATATCAAATCTAAGTTAGATAAAGGTGAAGAGTTTACTAAGAAAGAAATTGATGATTTAATTAATTCTAGAAGATATACTGAAAATGAAGATAGATATAATTCTCTAGTTGATATACTACCTATTAAAATAGATTATATTACTAAAGATGGAGTTGTATTCGATAATGGATTATATTATCATGATAGTAATTTTATTCATCAACTTAAAAGTGGTGAATATAATGTTCAAATTCCTAGAGAAGTATTAGCAAAAGGACCAGAAGCAATTAAAGATTATATACAATCAGAGAAAGAAAAAGTAAGACAAAATAGAAAAGTTTTATTAACTGCAATTTTATCTGGAAAAGATGTTATTCTTCATAATATTAAAAGAATAAGTTCTATTCCAAATAATACTGGAACTAATAGGCGTATTGATGAAGTATTAAAACAAGATGCTAATACTATTCAATTAGGGATAGCTCTTGGAACTGATAAAATATGGACTGGACATGGTAGTTCTGATATGAAAGGAAAGGGAAGTCCTGGTAATATATTTATTCAAACTAATATGACTAGTGATGGAGAGCCAGAAACTATAAAACTTAATGTATCTAAATTATCTCAAGAACATGCTAATATATTATGGGATGCTATAATTACTAGATCTCGAAAGAATAGTGGTGGAAGTCAAGCTATATTGCCAAATGAAGATGTACAAGGATTAACAGTTGGTAATATAATAAACTTATTAACATCTTTTGGTAGAGGTACTGATATTGAACATCCAAATAATGTTGGAAAGAGTCATCTTAAAAATAAACAATTATTTATAGACAATAAACTTAATTTACATTATGGAGATAATATATTAGATTTACGTGATGTACTTAAAGGGACTATAGATAGAAATGTAGCTAGAGATAAGTTTGTTAATTGGGCTGTTAATAACAAGAATTATAATGTTGTTAAAGAAATTCCTGAATTAGGAATAGAGCTCAATCAACCTATGACTAAAAAGTTTAAATTAGGATCATGGGTTAGTGAAGGAAATGATACTTATTCTGGATCTTTAATTAAACATGGGTTAGTTCAAACAGATGTTGCAGAGTTTGAAAATACTGGGTCATTATTTCATGCTCCAGTTACTATAGTTGATTTAAATGAATCAGGATTAGAAATTAAGCCTACTCAACCATCTATAAATAAAGCTAAGAAAGAAGCTGAAATTGTTGAAACTCAATCCTCTAAACAATCTAATAAACCTAAGAATACTGGAACTAAAAATATTGAATCTTCAGAAAAGCTTAAAATTGATCCTAAAGAATTAGAAAAAATTAGATCATTACCAATAGGAACAGATATATATATTACCATAAAGGGAACTGCTGGAGAAGGATCAGAAGTTAGGAAAACTGACATTCCAAAGTTATTTGTATCAGTAGTAGATAATAAAGGCAAGAAAGGATATCAAATTCAAAATCCTAGAGCTAGAACTTACTTTGATATATCTATGGATGAATATATGGATGATCCAAATAAGATATTAGAAGTTGGGGATAAATCAGTTAATCAGTTATCTAAATTAATATCTGAATATACTAAAGAAGGATTTGATATTAATATAGATACTTCAAAATCTGTTAAGAAAGAAGTAAAAGAAGAAGTAGTTAAATCTGAACCTATTCCTATAAAGGAAGAACCTAAAATTGAAGAAGTTAAACTTGCTGAAGAAGAGCCAATTAATATTAAATTTACTGGAGATCCATTAAATGATATAGATATTGATCCTGAAGGAGCTCCATTTAGGATGGTTTACGATGAATCTCGTGAGTATAGACCAGTTGATATAGAGAAAGAAGTTAAATGGCTTCATGATAAATTAGGTAAAGATATTCCAATTGAATTAAAAGAAGGATTAATTAATATTGCTAATTCTAGTAGGAAAGCATTTGGACAACTTTCTAAAGATGGAATTCGTTTATCTAATATAGCAGAAGAAGGAACTGTGTACCATGAAGCATTTCATAGAGTTTCTTTATTATATTTAGATCCTATTCAACGAGAAAATATCTATAATGAAGCTAGAACTAAGTATTCAGAACTTAGTAAATCTTCTAGTGATAGAGAAATTGAGGAAAACTTAGCTGAAAGATTTAAAGATTATATTCAAGATAAAGAGAAGAATCCTAATCATAATATATTAGGTAAGATTGGAGAATTCTTTCAAAATTTATGGTATTTAGTTAAAAAAGTATTTACTGGACCAAGTAGACTAACTAACTTAGATATAGATAAATTATTTAGTTCTATTCAATCTGGTAAATTTAAATCATATAAACCATTACAAGAAAACTTAGATAGATTAGGATTTGGTACATATGAAATGGAATATAAAGATAGACAACTAGATAATGTCATCAACTTCAAAATGATGAGATCTCTAATTAGAGGTTTATCTAGTATGATAATGGAACCTATTAGTTATAAACTATTTAAAGATGTAACAAAAACTAAATATTCTACTATTGATATAAAAGATTCTTTATCATCTATTAACTTTAATGATTTAAAGAGTAAAATTGAAAAGTTAAGAGACGATTACATTAATCATAGTAATAGAAATAAACAAGTAATAGATATAATTGAGAAAGGGCAATTAACCCCTGAATTAAGCTCACAGTTGAACGCAGAGTATAAAGTGGACAATATTACCAGAGTTGCTACAAATGCTCGCCTTGGGCTTGAAAAGGGCCTTAGATTGGCTTCCTTATATCAGGAGGTATTAGATAACTATGAATCTATATTTAAAGATGAAATTCAGAACTATATTTATAATGAATTAGGAGTTAAAAGGATTGATAAAGGAGAGGATGAAGAAAGAGTAAGTAATGCTGAGATGGCTTCATATACTGAAGAAGCATATGAAAGATCTGCTAAAGATAATATTGCTAATTCTATTAAGTTTATGCTTCATGGATTACATGTATCTGCTGATAAAAATCCTGATACTGGATTATGGGAGTTTGTACCGTTTGATGAAATATGGAGTAGGTTATCTAATACTTTACATGATAAAGATACTCCTGAAGATATGATAAAAGCTCTTGATTCTGTAAATTATTTTCCATATCAACAATTATCTAAGAAGTTAAAGAGTGGAAGTGAGTTATTAAGAACTCAATTCTATACATCTCTTAAAGGACATAGATATAATTTTATTAATGCTATGTTTAAAGAGTCTAGTAAGAAAGGTGAATTACCAAACTTTTCAATATATTTTACAGATGCAGATATTCAAAGTTCTGCTAAAAATGCAGTTAGACTATGGGGTGAAGTATTTGCTATGTCTGATTTAGTTAAAGAAGGAGTTGTAAGTACTAAGAAGTTAGAAGATATATTTACTAAGTTTAGTAGTATAGTTGAAGACTATGATGAAGCAATTGCTAAAAAAGCTTTAGTTAATACTGAAGATTATAAAAATAAATTAGTATCCATTCTTAAAGATATTCATATAGAAGTAGATAATAAAACTATTGATAATCTTATAGAAGATATTATAAAGAGTGGTAAAGCTGGAACTGAAGAATTAGCATTACAAGAGTTAAATAGTAGATTATATAATGGATTATTATCTCCAAATAGTACTTTATATAGATACGCTATTGGATCTGATACTAAATCTAAAATTACATTAGAGCCTAAGACATTATTTAAGAATGAGTCTATAGTTACTGATATATCCAGAGCATATGTTAAAACTAATTTTGATAATATTTCAGATAATATATCTGGTGCTGGAGGAGGTAATAAACATGTATTTTCTAAGAATAGTTATACTACAGATGCAATTCATTATTTAAAGAATGATGATAATTATTTAGATAAATTATTATCAGATGTTTCTAGTAAATATTCTCATTATCTTAATGAAATCAAAAAAGATAAGAATGTAAGGAATAATCTTGATGTTGGAACATTTAATGCACTTATTAGAGATAATAGTCCTGATACAGGCAGAGAATATCTAGATATATCTCCTACTGAAGATTTTTTGTATAAGCTTAATGCTATTAGAGCTGGACATGTTGTATTACCAACTATAGCTGGTAGAAAAACTTACTATACTATAAAAGGATTAAAAAGAATAGAACTTAAATATCAAAAAACTACTGGAGGAGAACTTGTTATTCCAGATAATATAATTGATATATTTCATGAATATGCTAAAGCTGAAGCAAATAAGATAGAAAATGCTTGGAAAGTTCTTAAGAAATATAGCAAATTAGATGAAAAGGGTAATGTAATAAAGGGAACTACTGATTTTAAAAATCTTGTTGATAATTATCATTATGTTACAGAAGGTAAAGTTAAGAATATAGATAAAGGACAGGCGTATAAATATCAACATATGTTTGAGTCTTTTAATGAAAAAGGATTTGATATAAAGAATGATGAAGATGTAAGAGATAGAATTAGAAAGATATTACAAGATGATATAGATAATACTATTGAATATGCTAAAGATAATAGTATAATAAATTCTGAAACTAAAAATGGTAAGGAGGTATTGTCACCAGAACTTCTTGATAGAGATATAGTAAATGAAATGGCTAATAAGAGTTATGGAGGAGATGTAGATGCTGCTACAAGATCAATAATTGCTGATTATACTGTTAATACTAAGATATCGTCTATTGAAACTATGATGATGTTAATGGGAGATATATCTTTCTATTATGATAAAAAGACTGAAAATCCAGCAGTTGATTATGCAAAACGTTTAGCAATATTAACTTCTACTGGAACTAATTTTAGAGAAACTATTCCTGTTGATTTTGAAAATCCTACTTATGCTGTAACTACTTTAACTGAACAGAAATTAAAGAGTAGATATCTTGATCTTATTAAAAATAAACAAAGAGAATTACTTCTTAAGAAATATAATAAAGAACAAGTAGAAGAAATATTAAAAAGAAATCTTAGGGGTTATACTGAAGTTTCTCCAACTGATGCTATGGTACTTATTTCTCCTAACATGTATAAAGGGGAATCGCTACGTTTAGGTGAATGGGGTGATAAGGAAGAAGCTGCGTTTAATCTACTTCATTCTGATAAAGAATTATCTTTAGAAGAAGAGAATATAGCAATGGGAATATCAGAGAAACCATTGAAAGATGTGTATTTTGAAAGAGTTAATTATGATATAGATGATAATAATAAACTTCTTATCCCTACTTTTGATAAGATGGCTAAGTTTGTTTTAAATAGACGTCTTGTAAAAGGAACATATTTTGAAGATTTATTAGATAGAATGGAAGCTACTGGAAAGTATGAAGGAAAGGAAAAGATATGCGAAGCTAAGTTTACTACTGCAGTTAAGACTGGGAATAGAATGTCTACTGAATACTTTAAAAATCCTGATGAGAAAGGACAGTCAGTTGCAGATTTAAGTAATATTCCAGTATTTCAACAAAGTTTTAGATTTTTACGTCGTCAAGTTAATACAGATCCTCATGAAGTACAAAAGGTTTTATTAGGAACTCAATCTAAAAAAGTTACATTATTTAATATAAATAATAATGATATTTATGATTTAAATGGTAAACCTACTACTGGACTTGAAATAAAGAGAAATTCTATAAAAGCTTTAAATAAACTATCAGATAAAGAAACCAATAGATTATTAGATAAACTTGGAGCAGATTTAAAGACTGGTAAAATGGATACAGATCTATTTTATAAATCTTTGTTATCTGAAGCTAAAACAGCAGGAATGTCATATCCTGTTCAAGAAGCATTACGTAGACATGTTCCAATAGATTTACTTCCTGAGAAGAAGTGGATACTTCAAAGATTTGCTGCAATGGGAAATAAGTATGGGATAAATGTACATCTTCCAGGACAGCAGTTAGTATTAATGTCTGGATATGGATTAGGCTTAAAAAGAATTCCAGATGAAACTAATAATTTAAGATTTTTATTTGATAAGAATGGTAAGATTGCAGGTACTGAAATAAAGATTTCTGTTCATGTATTTAAAGATGTTATTCCTGGGTATACTAATAAGACATGGAATCAGAAGGTTGAATGGATAAAGAATAATCCTAATGTATTAGAAGGAATTGTATCTTATGTACCTAATCAAGGACAAAACTCTAATATGTTTGTTAAAGTAAAAGAGTTTTTACCAGAACAAATGGCAGATGTTATTATATTTCCTAATGAACTTACTACTTTAACTGGAAAGGACTTTGATATAGATAAAGGATTCTTTGTTAGATACAATTATAAAACTAATAAAGATGGATCTATATCTAAAGTTCCATTTATGACTGATGAAAATTCTACTATTGATCAAAGATATGATAAATTATTAAATGAAGCATTCTATGACAATAAATATATATTTACTAAAGAATCTTATAAAGATTTACAAGAAGCTAGAGATAATTTATATGGATCATTAGATTATAAGAATAAGATATTAGGAGATGATGAAATTAAATTATCAACTTTGTTTGATTTAAGGAAAGAATTATCTAAGAAATTTGATGAATCTACTAAAGAAGAAAAAGACTTTTATCATAAACAACTATTAACTCTTGATAGTAGAATTGATGATATTTTATACTATAATGATCTTATTAAAGAGAATGATGACTTACTTAAAGATTATAAAAGTATTATAGAAGAAACTCTTGTTAAAAATAATATATTACCATCTAGAGATGAATTTAAGAAACAACATACCGAAGGAAAAATAGATTATTTTGATCAGAATACTAAACAAGCTATTCAAAATCATTATTTAGATAATATTAAATCTATCTTTCTTAGTGATCATCACTTTTTATCTACTAGTGCTCCTCTCGGTAATATTACTGGACGATTGAAATCATTAGATGAGAAAGTAACTAGAGCAGAAGAAATTGGAAAGAAGAAGTCATTAGACTTTACTGGTCCGGTTTATCAAGCAAATTTAAAACATCAGTTTGGTAGTGGAGCATTAGGTAAAGCAGCATTTTCTTTAAATAATTCTCATCATGCTATGACTCAGATAGCAGATGTATCTTTTAAAAAAGATATAGGAGTTGGGTTAAAGAATGAAGATGGATCATATAAAAGTAGTTTACATGAACAGTATGGTAATATAGAAAGGAATGGGGAGAGAGTATTAATATCTGATTGGGGATCGGCATTAATTGATGCTCACGTTGATATTGAAAAAGATCCATTTATTATTAGATTGAATGTAGTTAAACCAACTTATAATGTAGTAGCATTACTAATTAGAACTGGAGTTGGAGAAAAGACATTTGAATTTACATCTCAACCAATTCTTAAAGATTTCTCTAAAGCATCTATTAATGATGAAAGTGAAATTACACATCAGTCAGATAAACCTATTACTATAGTTAGAGATAAATGGAATAATTTATTTGATAAATCTCTTAAATCTCATTTTAAAACAGTAGATGAAGCTAGAAAAGAAGATGTAAGAATTAGAACTGAATTAGCTAATTATAATCCTTTAGAAGATGAAGATTTATTAAAGTTATTACAAACTCCTGTTAGGGATCCTGAATGGTATTATAAACAAATTAAAATATTAGAATTATTTAATAAGTTAGATAAAGGACCAGCTAAAGAATTAAGCAGATTAGTATTTGCTTCTAGAGTTGATACTGGAAAGTGGGGTACAAATCTTACTGAAACTAAGATGTATATAGATTCTATTAAAGATTTATATAAAGATAATGTATTCAATAATCTTGATAGATTATTACCGTTTGATTCAGAAACTAATACTGCTAATGATATACAAGATGGAACATTTAATTCTGCATATTTACGTAATGGACCTCTTCTTATAAATAAATTAATGTCAGATAGAACTATAACTGCTACTAAACCATTTAATGATATTATAGATAGACTTATAACTCTTACTAAAAGCAAGTATGCCAAGAATAAAGAGTATCTATTAAATCATATGGCTGATGAAGTTAGTGCTGCATTAATGTCTAGATTTTTTAGTGATAAGAATTTACTAAACTTAGATAGTAAGAAGGTTGCTACTATTATGAATAGAGTAACTAAGTTTTTAGAAACTGTTAATACAAATCCTGATTATAAAGATAAATTAAAAGATAATGTATTAATCCAATCTCTCATTAAAGGTAGAGATACTATGGATGGATTGACATTCTTTGGAATTCCAACTGTTAAATCAGATGATAATTTTACCAAAGAAGATTTAACTTTTGCATGGCAAGATTTACTACAAAGTAATGATATAAATCTTAGAAACTTTGCTAGAGAGTTATTCGTATATTCATTCTATACATCAGGATTAAAGAGAGGATTATTTTCAATATTTCATTATACTCCTCCATCAATGTTTGATGAATTAGAAGCTAATTATGTTGATCCAGAAACTGGAGAAAAAAAATCAAGTATATTGAGTTTTTCAGATTATAGTGATGGATTAATGTCTAGTTTACAAGATCCTACAATAGTTAATACTTTAACTAGTGATATAGATAAAGAAATATTTAAGAATAACTGGAATAATCCTAAATATGTACCTCAGTTAATTCCAATTGAAGTTCAGAATATAATTCCTAGAAAAGATGGATCTCCTGTTATTGCTACAATATATGGGAGATATAGTGTATCTAAATTACGATTAGGTAATAATATATATGATCAACCTATTTATAGACCTTACATTAATTATAAAGTTGATGAAAAGACTTCACATTTAATGGAATATATTGGATATCATAATATTGATAAAACTCCAGTATATAAAGTTGTTGGTAAGATGGGATATTCTAATAAAGGTAGAGTTATTAAAGAATATGGATTAGAAGAATCAATATTAGATAGGAATAAAATTAAAGAAATACCAGATGAAAAAGTACTTCCTTATATAGAAAAAGCTAAAATGTATGAATCATTTATTTATATACCATCAGAAAATAGAGATTTAGCAGATAATAAAAGATCTGAAGAGGAGATTGAGAATAATGATGCTAAAGATAAGATAGTTAAACAAACTGAACCAATTAGATTTGAACAATCTAGTGGAGATTATCAAGTTCGTACTAGAGAAAATGCTTCTCAGTCTGATATTACGGTTGCTATAGCTTCTGATTTTAATTCGTACGGAGAAATAGCTACTAAAAAAGCAGTAGAAAATGCAGGAAAAGTGTACATTCCTTTTTCTACAGATATATTTGCATCTAGAAATGAAATAGAAATATCTGCTGCTCGTATATCTCAACAGATAAATCAAATTGCTAAGTCTAGAACAGATAATTCTGTTATATTAAATATTGCTGGAAATGGAATTTATACTCTTAATAAGATATTTAAAGGATATACCCAAGATAGTATTGATAAAGCGACTTTAGAATTATTTCAAGCAGTTAAAGATAGATTAAATCCAGAGGTTAAATTATTTGTAATAACCGGAGGTCAAACAGGATTTGATGAAGCTGGAGCAAAAGCTGGAATAAATTTAGGATTTCCTACTAAGATATTAGCTCCACAAGGATGGAAATTCAGAGATATATCCGGAAGAGATATATCAAATGAGCGACAATTTAAGAATAGATTTGAAGAAGGAACTACTAAATTATCTATTGCACCAAGGGAATATACTCCAGATAATATTACTAATTTAAAATCTAATGAAATATTTGTATTTGGTAGTAATGCTGAAGGAATACATGGTAAAGGTGGAGCTTTGTTAGCTAAAGAGAAATTTGGTGCTATACAAGGACAAGCTGAAGGGTTACAAGGACAATCGTATGCAGTAATTACTAAGAAAAATTGGAGAGTAGAGAAGTCTTCTAATTTGCAAGAAATTCAAAACGGATTAGAAAAAATGTTAGATTTTGCTAAAAATAATCCTGATAAGAAGTTTTTAGTAACTAAATTAGGATCTTCATTGGCAGGATATAAAATAGAAGATATAAAACAACTATTTAATAATCTTAAAGACCAAATTCCTGATAACGTAGTATTACCAAAAGAGTATGAGGTCAGAAAAGAAACTACTGTTGAAACAGTAAAACTTAAAATGATTACTCCTGAAATAGATAAAGAAAATTTAAAGAAAGAAATATCTGAATCTGAGATTTATTCAGATAAACAAATAGAAGAACTCCATAAAATGGTAGATGATACAGAAGTTAAGTCAGTAGAGGATATTAATGATTTAATAAAAAGAATATGTGCTAAGTATGGATCAAGTGGTAAATTTTCAATAAGAAACTAATGAATATAGAAATTAAAACTGTTGATAAACAAAGATATAATACCACTGGGGATTATTATAAAGTGGATGGTAAAGATATTATAACTGTTTTAGATACTAAAGTTGATATATATAATAAATTAGTAGCTATACATGAATTAATAGAATTAATATGTACCGAATATCATGGAATTAAAGAAGAAGATATAGTTAAATTCGATATGGATCATCCTGAATGTAAAGAACCTGGAGAACATCCTGATAGTCCTTATAGAAAAGATCATTTATTTGCTGAAATAGTAGAACGATTATTATGTAATTATTTAGATATAGATTATAATATATACAATGAAGGATAATGAAATAACAAAAGATAAAACTATTCTATGTATAGACAATGGAATGTATGTCGGATTATGTAGAACTATGTCTAGATATTTTAAGAAAGTATTATATTATACTGAATATAAATTACCATTTCCTGATATTACTAAATTTATGATAGGATATGGATTTGATGAAATGGAAAGAGTAGTTGATTTATACGATGCTATACAAGAGGCAGATATAATTTATTTTCCAGATGTTTATTATGGTGATTTACAAGAATATATTTTCAAATCTGGTAAGAGAACTTTTGGATCAATGAGGGGTGAAGAATTAGAAACATATAGAACTGACACAAAAAGATTACTTAAGAAACTTGGAAAACCTGTTGGAAAATATGTTGTATTAACTGGAATGGATGCTTTAAAAGACTATCTTAAAAAAAATGATAATAAGTATATAAAAACAGATGTGTATAGATGGAACTTTGAAACATTTCATCATAAGAATTATAAAAGTAGTGAACCGTTTATTATTGATCTAGAACATAAATTAGGATGTGCTAAATATATTTTTAAGTTTATTGTAGAAGATGCAATAGAAGGAGATGATATAGTAGAAACAGGATCTGATTTTTTGAATATTGACGGAAAATATTCAGATTTTATATCATTTGGGTATGAAATAAAATGTGAAATGTATGCTATGCAATTTAAAGAATCGTCTAAAATTCCTAGTATAATAACTGATGTCAATAAAGCTTTATCTGAAACCATGAAAGATTATAACTATAGAGGTATGGGATGTACTGAAATAAGAGTTGGTAAAGATAAAGTTCCATATTTAATAGATTTTACAAGTCGATTTGGATCTCCGCCATGTGAGATATATCAGGAAGCTATATCAAACTGGGGTGATATAATTTGGTATGGATCTGAAGGAATATTAATACAACCAAAAATAGAACATAAATTTGGAGTACAATTTTTTATAGTAAGCGAATGGGCAATAAAGAATCAACAGTGTGTTTATTTTCCTAAAGAAATAGATAGATGGGTTAAGCTTAGAAATACTTGTAAAGTAAATAATAATCATTATGTTATTCCTACTGATACATCATTAATAGGCAATGTTGTTGCTATAGGGGATTCATTAGAAGAATGTTATAAAGTAGCAACAGAAAGAGCTGAACAAATAGAAGGATATGCTATTGAAATAAAGACCGGTGATGTAGATAAAATGAAAGATATTATTAAAAAAGGTGAACCATTAGGAATTAAATTTGATGAATAATATACCAATATTTCCAGACTTTAGGAAGATAAATCTAATAAAAGAAAAAGATATAAGATTTTATACTGATAATTTTTTACCTTATTCTGATTATAATTATATATCTATGTATACTTATGGATTAGGAGCTACTAGAGTTTCTATTCTAAATGATAACTTAGTAGCTTTATTTGAAGATTATATAGATGAGAAATTATTCTTTAGTTTTATCGGATTAAATAATATTAATGATACAGTTAATATATTGTTACAAGAAGCTCACAATAAAGGTATATCAACTGAATTGAAATTAATTCCAGAAGTTTCAGTAAAAGATTTAGATAATACTAAATTTGAAGTTATATCAGATGAAAGTAGTTATGATTATATATTGTCTTCTGATAAAATATATAATTATATTGGTAATAATTTAAGAAATAAAAAGAATTTGTTACATAGATTTACTAAAAATTATACAGATGTAGATATTAGGTATGAGATTAATAAAGATCAGATAATGTTATTATTTGATATATGGTCTGATGCTAAATATGAATCGAGTATTGATGGTGATATAGAAAAGATTGCTATATTAAATTTATTAAATTCAAAAGAATTAAATTACAATTATGTAGGACTAACTATAAACAATAAGTTAGTTTCTTTCTTTGTATATGAAATAGTAAATGACTATTGTATATTACATTTTATAAAGTATGACACAGATTATATAGGAATATGTTCCTTTACATATAAGTTACTTGCAGAGAAAGCATTAGATAATAATTGTAAATATATAAATATAGAACAAGATTTAGGAATAGATGGATTAAGAAAAGCTAAGAAACAATTATGTCCTATTGATTATTTAAAGAAATATATTATTCGAAAATATGATAAATGGTATTATTAATAACAAAATTCCAAATGAATTCTTTATAACTAAAGGATGTGGATGTTCAGAATATACTACTCACGCAGGATCATATCATATGGCATTATATGATGCTCATATATGTGATTATAATATACAGACATATTCTTCTATATTACCAGCTACAGCTAAATTAGTCACTTTAGATGAAATATATTTACCACCGTTTGGATCAGAGCTTAAAACTATTATGTCTAGAGCAGATGGTTTATATGGAGAATATATATCAGCTGGTATTATATGGGCATGGATGTATTCAGAATTAGAAATGAATACAAAAATTGGTGGATTAGTTTGTGAATTAGCTGGATATTATGATTCAGAAAGTTTAGAGAAAAGATTGTATGCTGCACATAGTGATCTTCATCAACGTACATATGGTAATTATGTACTTGGTGAACAAAATGTTATAACTGAATCTCTTACTATAGATAAGAGATATGGAACAGCTTTAGTTGCTTTATGTTTTGTAAATTATTTAAATAATGATTAATTGTCCTAACCGAAATACTCCAGCTTGGAGATCATTAAACTCCTTAGTTCCAGATTTATCTAATCATATCTGGCATAAATTAGAGGGACAAATCTCTGATAATGGACATCCTATGGAGAATACAGATAGATTTAATAAGTTATTAGAAGATAATGATAACGATTATAAAAAGACTTATTTAGACTATCTTGGAATAGGAGAGAAAGAGTTATTAGAAACTCCAATTACTAAAGAAGATGTTACTGGAGATATTAAGAAACCATTAAATGATGTATTATCATTACCAGAAGTACCTCTTGAATCCAATTTTACTAAGTTAGATAGAATGTCTGAAATTAAAGAAAAAGCTATCAAACGATTAGAATTTAAGAGAGAACTAAACATAAAGAAAAAGAAATCTAGTTTTGATCCTGAAGCAGCAGAAGTATTTATTAAAGAATTAAAAGGATTAGAAGCTAGTCAATCTATGCTTAGATTTGCTAGACAAGCGGAAAAATCTGTTAATGGAATATACACTCAATGGTTAAAGATTGGAAATAAACTTAAACAAATAGATGAAGGTACTTTAAAAATAGATAAAAAAGTAGTTTTAAATCCTCAGATATTATCTCAATGGTCTGATTATTTATCAGCTTATGATTCAATTGAAGAATTTAGGAATGCTCTTATAGAAGATGGGTCATTATATAAAGATGAAGTTCTAAAGAAGATGTTAAATGATACTATTGAGAAAAAGAATGCAATTGAAAAATTATATGATGTATTAGGATATGATATAGCTGCTGAATTTCTTGAACCTCATAATGATCAAATAAAAAAAGATTTTGAAATTCAAGTTAGTAAAAGTTATAAAAAATTAACACCTGAACAAAAATCTCAAATATCAGAGGAAACTTATATTCAAACTCAAAAGGAACTTAAAGAAACTAATCTTAGAGAACAAACTTTTTTAATGTTACGTAATGAATTACAAAAAGCAACTAGTGATATAGGATTAGCTAGACGTTGGGTAGGAAATCTTCTTAATTCATCTAATCCAGTTGTTGCAGCAGTTGGACAGATAATGTCATTTGCTGAAATGAAAGTTCATGGTAGAAAAATAGAGATTAGAAATAAGATGTTACCTATATTAGAAGAATTAGAAAAGTCAAAAAAAGGGTATAAAAATATTAGAGATGTATATGATCAAATTTTAGAACCTAAAACTAATCGTTTAATAAGTAAATATGGTAGTGAGTTTTTAGATGCTTATGATAAAGTTAAAAATGATGCTAAGCAAAATGATAAATTAACTGATGATGATAGAAGTAATATAATTAAAAAATGGCTTAGTGATAATACTGATTTTGATGGAATTCAATTTCGTAAAGATAAATGGAGTTATATAGATTCTCTTGAAAAGAATGGAGAAATATCTTCAGAAGATGTAAGAGCTTTAGAATGGAATGAAGCTGATAAATATTGGTCTAAATCTCCCCATGCATTATTTGAAAATGGATCTATATCAGAAAATACAGCTAATTTAGTATCTGAATGGCAGTCGGAACATTCATGGGATTATAGAAGTTTAAAGGATGAGTGGGCTAATAAGAATTCTCAATGGGATAAATTTCAAGCTTTACGTAAATCTAATCCAAATGATCCGATAGTGAAGTTCTATGATTTTATTAAAGAATATGAAGATGAATTTAATTCATATCTTCCAACTAGTATGAGATTAAGAAATGGACAATTACCTGGAGTAATGAAAGATTCAGATGAAAGATTAAAATCTGGGGAATCATTTCTTAATATAACTAAAGCTAAATTACAAAGAACTTTTGATTTTGTAGTTAATGATGATATAACTAGAGGTAATGAACCATTAATTGATGAAAGAGGTAATAAAAGGTACTTTATTCCAATGTATTATACTAATAAATTAGATGCTAAAGATCAATCATTTGATTTAGCTACGTCTTATTTTAAATGGTTCTCAGCTGCAGCAGATTATGAATCTAAAAATTCTATATATCCAGAAATGGAAATGATTAGACATTTCATAGAAACTAGAAAACCAGATATCCAGACTAAAGGAAAGAAAGAATTAAGATTTTATAATAGATTATCAGAACAATTTAATGATTGGTTTGAAATGGTATTTTATGGAGTTAAACAAAAAGATGAAGGTAGATTTAAAATATTTGGATTAACTATTGATACAGCTAAGTTTTTAGACTTTATTAGTAAATCTACTGCTTATAATATTTTATCATTAAATTTTAGAGCTGGTATATCAAATCCTTTAATTGGGGAAGTGTTAAATACTGGTGAAGCATTAGCTAAACAACATATGGATATTAAATCTTTTCATAAAGCTCATACTTATTATTTTAGACATCTTCCAGGATTAATGGGTGATATAGGTAAAAGAAAACCATCTAGTATAGTTAATTTATTAAATGAGAAATTTAAAGTAGATCCTGATCAAATGAATACTAGATTTAGAGATAATACAAGATTAAAAGATTTGGCAAAAACTAGTAATTTATTTTTTATGATGACAGCTGGGGATACTTATTTAAATAATACTTTATTTTTAGGAATGTTAGATAATAAAATAGCTTATGATAAAGATGGAAATAAACTAGGATCTATGTTAGATCAGTATTCTAAAGATAAACAAGGTAATTTAATTCTTAATGAAAAAGTTGATTTAAATAAATCTAATTGGACTGAAATTGATCAACTTAAATTTGGTAATAAAGTTCAATATGTAATTGAAGGAGTACAAGGTAATTATACACAACTTGGTAAAACTGCTGTGCAGAGAATTGCATTAGGTAGAATGGCAATGATGTTTAGAAAGTTTGTAGTTCCAGGAATAGAAAAAAGATATAATAAAAAAGAATTTAGTCAAAGATTAGGTGACTATAGTGAAGGATATTATAGAACTACTGGTAAATTCCTAGCTAATTTATTTAAAGAATTTAAAACTTATCAATTTCATGTATTAGGATTAGAATGGGATAAACTATCTCATATAGAAAAATCTAATATTGTTAGAACTATATCAGAACTAGGATTTATGCTTACTGCTTTAACTATAGGTGGAATAATGACTAGAAAAGATAGAGATGATAGTGAAGATTCATGGTTCTATAATTTCTCTGCATATCAATTATTAAGATTAAAAACAGAATTACTATTTTATACTAATCCTGCAGAAGCAATGCAAATATTAAGATCTCCTATGGCTACTATGTCTATGTTTGAAACTACTATGAAAATATTTCATCAAATGTTACATCCTACAGATAGATATACTTCTGGAGTTCCAGAATGGAAAGGACATCTCAAAATGGAGAAATTAATGTATGATATGATTCCAGTATTTAGAGCTAATTATCAACTTAGAGATATTAAAACTCAACTTAATTTTATGAAATAATTGTACAGTATAATTTAAATTAAAAGCCTACCTCAGTAATGAGATAGGCTTTTTCTATTTATATCAACCTTCTAAAATTGATTTAATTGTTACATAGTTCACCTAATTGTTGTAAACTATTTATTCTTTTAGGTTTATTATCTGTTACATAGATTTCTACTAATTCTTTAGATTCATCCTTACTAAATCCAGATACTATTGGTCTAGATATTTTATTATTATCTTTATTAATAATAACTTGTCTAGTAATACCTTTCTCTTCTTTATCAATTATTGATGCTATAACATCTCTAAGGATATGTTTAATTCTATCAATAGATGTATTTTTATGCTTTTTAATTTTATTTACTAAATCAGTAATATTAAGTTTATTTTCATAATTATTAGGAATTAATCCAGTAATAATACTTTTTAAAACATTATCATCACTAAATGTAAATTCAAATGTTTTTTCAAATCTACTAGGTCTATCTGTAATGAATGATGGAAGTCTACTAGTGTCATTAACAGTTGCTATAACTATAGTATTATCTCTCTCTTTAGCACCACTTAAAAATGATAATATATCAGTGTCGTATCTATCAAATGTTTTTTCAAATTCATCAATAATAAGAATAATAGTTCTATCTGGATCATCTTGTCTTATCCTATCTATTAATCCTGAATAATCAACTGCTTTAGTAACTAATAAAGCTATTGCATCATATTTACTACATATCTCATCTGCAATTTGTCCAGCTAAGAATGTTTTACCAGTTCCAGGATCACCATTAAACATTACACCAAGTTTATTTTTCATATTTAATACTGATCTAGCTTTAACTAAAGATTCATCAAAAAATTCATTAAAAAAATCTCTACATTCTTTAAATATTCCAGTATTTAACCTAACGCCTTTTTTATAATCATTACTTAATTCAAACGAAATAATTGGAGGACTAAATGCACTTTCTCCAGGTCTTATTATTAAATTATATATTCCTTTTTCTAGTCTATTAGTTATATTCTCAGGACTAGGACCTACAATTCTATATTCATTATTTTTCTTATCTATTTCAAACATTTTATTTATTTGTTAAATTTGGAATATTATTAAAATAAAGCCCTACATTAAACACAAATCCCTGAGTGATATAGTATACCAGCCAGGGATAGATCGTTTAACTATGGGCTTAAAAATGGCCTTTAAATGAGTTTTAATTGAATACATCAAAGATATCCCATCTATATTTTCTGGGAGTACCATTGATATCAGATATTAAATTTTCTTTTTCAATTATTTCTTTCTGAGCTATTACTCTTGCATTTCTATCAAGAATACCACTCCAGATACGCTTAAAGATATTAGTAGAAGTTAAATTCTTAACTGTCTTTTCAAGATCTTTAATACGAAGTTTTAAATCAATAATTTCTTGATTACGTCTTTCAGCTTCTTGTTCATCAGTTTTATCTTCTTTAACCTTCTTAAGTTCTTCTTTTAAATTAGTTAACTTTTCAGTTATATCTCTATGTTTTTTTTCATATTCTAATTTAGTATTAAGACGATAATCTTCATAATCATCAATTATTTCTTTTTTACGTTTTTCATAATCAGAAGTAATAGAATCTATTTTACTAGTTAAATCTTTAATAGACTTATCTTTATCTTCAATTTCTTTTTTATATTTCTTTCCAACTAATTCTTCAACATCACCAAGATTACGAGTTTCAACTGATTCTATTTCAAATCGTAAATCATTAAAAGGATAATTTTGTTTTTTACTTCCAGTTATAACTTTAACTTCTTTCTGACCTTCTTCTAATTTCTTTTGAAGATTCTTTTTATCTGCTTGTAATTCACCAACTTGTTGTAAAAGAATTGTATTCTGCTTTTCTAAAGAAATTAATCTATCAACTGAAATTTCATTATTAGAATTTACTACTTTTGTTTCCATTTTGTAATATTTGTTAAATTTGTATTTAATAATTAATCATATAAATTATCATTATTTTCATCTTCTTCACTAACTGTTACTTGTTGTTTTTCTTTATATAAGTATTTGTCAACATCTATATATTTTATTATATTTTTAATAATAGAATCAAAATCAGATGGAATTATTAATTGTAAACGAGATTTAAGATCATCTAATATTCTATTTTTTATATTATATACATCTCTAATTCCTAATGATTCAATAGTTTTATCACTTATAGCTTTTTCAGTTATTGAGAAACTATGATAAATATTTATTTTTAATTCATCTAATTTTTTATATAAATTATCACATTTTTTAAAGGTATCTTCAATAATATTATAATTAGTTTTATACTTATCAGATTCTTTTATTATATTAAGTTTATCATTAATCTTTGGTAAAATATAATCTTTTTCAAGGATAATTAATAATCCATTTATTTGGTCTTTTGTCAAAAATTGTATCGTTTCCATTTTTTAGTAATTTAATTTAACGTTTATTTATTTTTCTTTTTTATCTTCATATCCTACATATGACCAGTAAAAAGAAAATAGTATTACTACTATTAACCCTAATAATATATTAGTTGTTATCATAATTTTTCTATTCCATTATTTTCATAGTAAAATCTACTATGATTCCATAAATTATTATCATAATGCCATTTAATTTCTGGTAATATAGATTCTATTTCATTTAATCCTTTAGATAACCATGATTCTTCTATATTAAATACTTTACATTCCGGAATATCTCCCTTTTGTAATCCTATTATATAAGATTCTTTCTTATAATCTATATTAGACACTAAATTAAATATAGTCCAGGAATGATGAATAGCAATCCAATAGAATGCTAATTGTCTATAATATTTAAATTCTTCAAAAGAACGATTGAACTCAGAAAGATTAGATGTAGTTTTTATATCTATAAGTTTAATTATTTTATTTTTATGATCTATTATTAACCTATCTAACATTGCTTTACATTCTATATCTAAGAATTTAAAGAATATAATGTTTTCATTATATTCTTCTATATTATTCATTCTATCTTCATCTGTTAAATAGATCAATTTATTAGCAGCAATATGATCTTTAACACATTGTTCTAAATCATTTATTAATTTATTATCTGAATATGTTAATATATCTTTGTATTCAGATCTTTTCTTTAAGTAGGTAATATATTTACTAAGCTGTTGTTTAAGTTCTGTTGCTCTTTCAATGATCTTTTCTTTAGGAAGTTTATCTGCTGTATAATTCTTTTTATAAGCATAAATAAGTTTGTCTTCCATACGTTTAGATCTGAAAGTAATGTAATCTTCACAGAATTTCTTCTGGTTCTCAGATTTAGGTGTACTATAATCCAAGAATATATAGTTCTTATTAAATTCTTCATTTTCTAGTAATTTCATATGTACCTTCTTACCAATTTCTAGCCATCTCATTGGCAATTGTTCTATCTCTTTATCTAACATTTTTCTAAAAAATAATGGTGATATTTCAAACCATTTTAGAGATGAAGAAGATACTCGTTTCTCTTTATAATATTCTTTTTCAGTCATTATCTTCTAAATCATTATGTTCTAGATAATCACTATATTCTGGAAAGAATTGACAGTTTGTCCACTCAAATATTTCTTTTTCTTTTAATTCATTATATGTAGACTCAGTTATCTCTTTAAAGATTATTTTATTAAGAATTTGTTTTCCTTTTTTATATTCTATTTCTCCCCAATTTCCTGTACTAACTATGAATGGTTTTACAGCTAGTTTCCATTGAGCTTCAAATTCTGCTTTCTCTTCTAGTGTAAATAATTTTACTCCTTCAAGATCTATTTCATCACAACAATTATCACTATATTGTGCTATATAATATTTATTCATTTATTTGACTGTATTAATTCTATACACAAATTAAACTTATTTTTTTCTAGATCCTTTACCACCAGATGGTCTGTTAGGGCCATGTGGATAACCTGTTCCTCCTTTTGTTCCACTACCTGCTCTGTTAATAATCAAATTTATTTTCATATAGTTTGTTTTATTAATTCTATACATTGATCTACCTGTTTTTGATTCTTTGGTAAATATAAGTCAAATTTGATATTATTGTCAGTTAGATATTTTTTAAATAATTTCCATCTTAATGGAAATTGATCGTTTGGACGACCTTTAGTTTCTATAATCCATCCTAATCCTACAAAATCTGGAGTATAAGATATATATTTGATTTTATTTGTTCTTTTTGATAATAAATCTCCACTTCTTTTATTAGGTTCATATGATAAATTATCAAAAATAAATGGATTTACAATTATATATTTTCTTTTAGTATATTCAAATTGTAATCCTGATTCTACTAATTTTTTATAGCAGTATATTTCTAGTTTACTATCAAACAATATTCCATTATATTCTACTTTAGCAGAGTTAACCTTTTTAATAGTTTTTTTAGGCTTTCTCTTTATCTTTTTCACTTAACAACTCTTTCATTAACTTCTTTCCTTCTTCTAATCCAAATTCTTTAACATAATCTGATATATCTTTATAATTAGTATAAGGGATAAAGATAGTAGGAATAGTATATTTATTACTTAATTTATTACTACCTATCTTACCACCTTCATCATTATCATAGAATATAACTATCTTGTTATATCTCCTCTTAATATTGTTTATAATACATTTAGGAATTAAATGGTTTTCTCCATGTGGAGCAATTGCATTATATCCCATTTTATGTAGAACCATTACATCTTTTAATGACTTAGTAATGATTAATAATTCGTCTTGATATTCTAATTGTTCATAACCTTGAATATCGTATGAACTACAATTACTAATCCATTTATCTTTTTTACTTGCTAATGGTTTATATATTTTATATTTGTTATATATTTGATAAGCATACCCTGGATTTACCCTATTATAGACCCAAGGTTGAACGATCTCATTAATCCAATATAATTCTATTGGAAACACATTAAAGTGTCTTAAATCGCTTCTTTCTAAACAATACTGATTCCAGTAGTTATCATCTACTTTACAGAAATTTCTTCTACAAACTGATATAATAGTTGATGTAGATTCATATTCTTCTTTAATAGATATTCCTTCTACGGAGTTAACTAGGTTATTGTTTGTTAAATCATTAAGTATTTTTATTAATGATTCTCTATATGATATATTAAATAATTCTTGTACAAATTGAACACAATTACCAGTCTTTCCAGTTGATAGATCTTTAAATAATAATGATCCATATTTAGAACTTTTATATATTCCAAATGATGGATGTTTATCCTCTCTAAATGGAGATTTCATTATTCTACCTAAATTAAATGATTGTCCAATATAATATTTATATATATCATATTCTGTAATTTTTTCTAATATACTATCTATAGATAAATCTATATTTGTTAGTCTAGTATCATACATATTAAGAAAATAAAAGGGGCTATATTTCAAGCCCCTGAAGATATATAAAGTTCTAACTTTTTAGAACGGACTTTCATTTGTTAATACTGGAGCATTAAATCCTGCTTCAGCAAAAGGATTAGATACAGATGGAATTGGATCTGCTACTGGTCTAGTCATTTTATCTATTGATAAAATTTTAATTTTAGACTTTTCTTTTGAAACAGTATCCATACGTTCAATAAATCTAAATTTCCAATAATTTGGAAGACTTGTATAATTACCAGAATATACTACTTTTACTCTAAGTTTAACTCCTACATAACTATTACCAAGTAAATTTATAATTTTCTTAGCAAAGTCTTCAAATGTATTGGATTGAAAAACAAATTTTTCCTCTGGTATGAAACACATACAAATTTGTTTAATTCGACTCATTTGATTCAATTCTTTTTCTGTAACTTTTTCAGGATCACTACCTCCTGGTTTCCACTGTGTATATACCAATTTTTCACCGTTTTCACCTTTAAAATAGAAGGCAATGAATTCATTTGTTGCTTTTCCATATTCAACTTTAATCATCTCTACATTTTCATGAATTCCGGTATCCATGAATTCTGATGTTAAAGATTCAAATGGAAGATCTTTGGTTACATTATACATACTTATTTACTTTTTAAGTATAGTATAATAACGCTTAATTATTTAATTAATTTGTAAGTTTTGTAAGGCATTATTTCTACTAACGTGATTAAACATTTATTTATTATTACTTAATATAGTTCTTATATGTTGTAAGAATATATTACTATCATTAGGAATAGACTCATATCCTTCCATTATAAATGCTGGAGGACATTTAGCAGAATCTTTACCGTCAGTATTTAACTTAAGATAGTATTCTCTTTTTTTATCTTGTACTTTAACATCTGCATAAAGAACAATAGTGAACTCTTTTTCAATCATCATTTGTGTTAACTCATATTCTCATATGAGATCAGACTATATCTTTATTTATATTTCCAAATAAAATTTTTATGAGTTAGTCTTTTACTTTTATTATTACAACATTCTGTTATATGTGATAAGTTTCCATTTATTAGTCTACTAGCTTCTGATGCAGATGGATATTCATTTATAAAATTTCCATTTTTAGTAAATTGTAATACAGGTTTACATAAAGATTTCTTTCTTTTATTAATCAAATCTTTTGATTGTTTTTTACCTTTATTACTTCTAATACATGCTTCTCTACACTGAGGAGATATAATTCCAGATTCTCCTCCTTCTGTTGCATTTGTTAGATTAAATCCCCATTCTTTAAATTGATTTATCCAATATTTTTCAGAACTTATCCATTCTGATTCTTGAACTTCTTCAATTAATTTTATAATTGGTTTTAATCCTTTTTTAATAAGACTTTTAATCCAATTTGCTCTATGATTTTTTTCACGAGTTATTAAATGTTTACATAATCTATCATTTAAAGAATATTTAGTTTTTCCTACATATCTTATATCGTATGTAATTGGATCAATTAATATATAAATTTTTATCATAATAAATATAAATAGTTGCTATTTCCCAGTATTTTATATACCAGTACTCTCTTTCGAGATAGTCGTTGAACCTTATTCATATATAACTAAAAGTTATACGTAGAATCTTGGCTGCTGATTGTCCTTTTTATATAAATATTTTTTAACTTTCACACTTATTTTTTCAAATTATGTTGTAGTATATTTATATTTAGGAGTTTCCAGCAATTAAGCAACTTTAATGAAGGCGTAATTTTCACCTTCCCATTCTTTACCTTTAACTTTTATTCGTTTTTCTATAGCACCTTCATCGGTTTGAATCCATTCATAATGAGCAGTAGCAAATATATCTTTAGGATATTTCTTAAAAATATATAATATTTTACCTATTTCTTCATTATACATGTTCCATATATCAAAACCTTTTTTAGTTTCTCTAGCTGTTTTTAATACAGAGTCCATATAAGCACTAAAACTATCAAAAACCACTTCAGTTATTTTGTCATTTTTGGCAAATTCGATTAATTTGTTATAAGCATCTTGCCAGTTATTTGGAGAGTAATAATGTTCAAATTTATTTATGAACGGTAATGGTTTACTTTCCATATTTATAAATCCACAGGTTTCTGGATGCATATTAACAAATGAATATGTTTTTCCTTTACCTGAAGATCCAACAATCATAATCTGATATGGTATCATTTTATAGTCTTTCTTTAAAAAAGACTGTTAATCTTTTATAATATTAGGGTCTAAGAGAGCAATTTCATCTCTCCACTCCTTTCAGAACCATTTATTATGGCGTGTCTGTCTTTCACCATAGACCATCGTTTCTAATCAATATAATTAATTAACAGTCTATATTGTTAATTAATTATCTACATTTACATAATTTTAAACACAAATTCTTTTTAATTTTAGAACAAAATGATTCTTTTTTAGGAGGTTTAACAACAAAGTCTGTTGTAGTAACTTCATAAATAGTACCATCTATATCTACTATATCTTTACCTTTATGATCATAGATATCATATGTATCATATCCAATTTTTATAAAATTATTGAATACTGATATTTTTTCATCTACATCTATAAAATCACCATCTATAAGAATTTCTTTTGTAAAATTTCTTTTTTTAGCTGACTTATAGTAAGGACAATTATTACAAGCTTCAGATGGTAAATTTCTATCATCTTTATAAAGCTTTTTAATTAAATTCTCTATTTTGTAATAATCTCCTACTAAACTTAATACTTTATTACAAAATAAATTATTCTTTCTCAATCGTATATCATTCTTTGTAAATACTAGAAAATCACCATATTCTATACTATTAGCTTTTCTAATATCTATTCCTCTTTTATTATATTTCTCAATAATATTCAACAAAGATTCAAGATAATCAGTTCCAGGATCGTCTATTTCTACAATAAATTCTCTAGGTTGTTCTTCTTTTTTATTATTTTCTTTGTCTTGTTGAATCGAAAAAATACATTTATTGAAATTTGTTTTCATTTTCGATTTTTTAGTTTATAATTGGATTATATTCTTCAATTGAATTATATTTTAAATTATTTATAAATGATAATATTTTAGGTTCTCCTTCTCGACATTTAAGCCAATGCATGTATATCATGTTATCAACGGGCCAGTTATTAATACCATAACTTCGTATACCTAATTTTTCAGGAGTATGTAATACTATTATATAATCCGACGCAAAAAACATTGCATCACTACCAGCTAAGTCTCTTCTTTGTGGAAAATGTAATGAAGGATTAGTTATTCTACTAATTTCTTCTATTTCCCTATTTAATTGACTTAATTGTATAATAGTAGTTTTACCTATTTTCTTTTCTTCTATAAACATTCTTTGAAGATTAACTAAAGTATTTCTTTCTGATTCTACTCCATCTCCTTTAGTTAATAGTACATGATCAAAATCTATAATTAACCATTTATCTTTAGCATACATTTCTCTAAATTTATCAATTGTATTTTTAATTTCAGAGACTGTACCTGGAGTATCTACATAATAAATGGGATAATTTCTAATCTTTTTACTTTCTTCTTCAACCTTTTTGAAATCATAATCAGAGAGTGGCTCTGTTACAGTATATAGTTCAGATGTTGTCTTTTTAAGTTTATAAGATAATTTTCTTCCAATCTGTTTAAAACTTAACATCTCTAAACTAAATGATAGTATTATAAAATCTATATCGGGATTTAAGTCAAATAAATCTGATTCTAATGAATTTAGAAATGCTGACTTCCCTGCTCCAGAAATTCCCGCTATTGTATAAATTGTATTGACCTCTATACCACCCATTGCAGTGTAATTAAACTTCTTCCATCTTGTTTTTAAAGATTTGATAGCTCCTTTTCGTCTGTTATCAATATATTCGATAGCTTCAGTTGTTGCATGAGAGATATGTTTAAATGTAAGACTATTATTCGAGTTTATTGCCATATCCTAGCTCCTCCTCATTAGATAAGAATTCAAAACTTTCATCTTTAATTCTTTGTTCATAGCACTTCCATTCTTCTGAGGCAAGCCATTTTGGCATTCTTTTCATATAACTAAGTTTACCTTCTTTTCTTCGAATTGCTAATTCAAATTGTAAACATTGTAATATGTTTAGATGTAAAGCATATTTATTGTTTGTTACTTTATTATAAACACGTCTACATCTATTTAAATCAGTTCGTAAATAATCTTTTGTTCCATCAGGTCTTATAACACTTGTTGGATATGTCTGTACAAATTCATCAAAGAAATCACCTTGAGCAAGTATTCTTACAAAAGATGGTTTAATAATGAATTTATTAAGATCAAATTGGTCTTCATGATTATAATTATCAATCATTCCTGCTTTAACTAATCCTAGAAATAAGTTTTTTAATTCTTCACTTGAATATAAATCAAGATAAGAACTTAATAAATCATAATTCTTTTCATAGATTAATTGAGCAACTAGAAATTGATCAGTTGTTATTCTGTTTTTTAACAGATAGTTTACATCTACTTGTAATAACATATTTAGTTATTGTATTAATGCTCTAAATTGTAGATGTATTTGTAATATTTGAATCTATGAAACGAAGTTCATCTATGAGCTGTTTATATTCATATTTTATGTATTAATTATTAAATATAATAGGTCAGAGCAAATCTTAATGGACTTATCCAAGACACAATTGAACAGTTTCCAAGATGTCTATTATATTTTCTTTTTATTTAGTAATGATTTTGTTATTCTTTCTGGTTGATATTTTATTTTAAATCCTAATTGTTCATACATTTTATGTATAATCTGCATTTCTATTCTTTTAGGTCTAGAAGTATTTATTCTTGCTGATCCTATATATTTACCAGATGATTGATAATTCCATAAATTCATTTTATGTTTTATATCTCTAATTATATCAATCATAATACATAAATCTGTATTTGAAAGTTCAATTTCTGGAGTATCTGAATACATAATAATCATATATTCCATTACATCGTCTATGGTAATATTTGTCATATTAGTTTATTTTAATAATCTATTACATTTAGATTTCCAATCTCCATATAAGCATTCTATTCCTTTAGTTTTATTCTTTGTATTTGTAGTTATCATTCTACATTCTACATTATTATCATCTAAATGCCATATAAAATCTTTATCTATAAAAAATGGCCATTTATCTGTATAATTAGTAAAATGAATATGATCATTATTTATTCCTAATTCTTTAGCAACTTGAAATAAATAGTCATGATTTAAATGACCATCTCTATTATCTGGATAATTAGATGGATCTTCATATCTAGTAGTTACTATATGAACATCTATTCCTTTATTAATTAATTCTTTTGCATAATTTTGAATTACTTCATATTCTAAGGTATCATCAAAATCAAAACTAACTTTTTTCATATTAAAATAATGATAATTGTTTTTCTTCTATTATATCAATGATTTTATTACATTCATTAATATAATATTGATAATTTATATTGTAGTCTTTAATTGGAATTTTTATAAATTTATTAAAGACAGTTATTAACCATCCTTTTTCTATATTTGATTCTCTTTTATCATTATGAACTTTCATTAAAGTTGAACCAGAATTAGATATATAATATCTTATATTTTTTTGTTGTTTAGTAGTCTTTGGTTGTAAATCTTTATCTGTATATCTAATTTCAGATGTCCATCCTTCTGTAGTTCTAAATCTTTTACAAAAATCAAATATATTAGTATGATTAATTATTGTATCTTTAATTGGAATTTTATTTAAGAAATATTCTGATAATGCTATTGGTACTATTCTCATAGATACATTTTTCCAATATACTTTTTTTCCATTAGCCATTGGAATTATTTCAAATGCGCCTTTATATTTTGGTTTATCATTAATACATCTAGCAATATAATTATTAACGTCACGAATTACCATTAGATTATAATAATTACTTTCTAATGTTAACTTTGTTAGTTCTTGCCACCAATCCATTATTCCTTTAATCTTCTCTGAATATTCTTTATTATATTTTAAAGTTATTCCATCAGTATTTACTTGTAGTATCGTGCATGGAATATAATTTACTATTTCTTCAGTTAACATTGATAATAATAACTGTCCATTAACTGTAATTTGCATTGTAAATTTTGGATCATAAAAGAATGAATATATATCATTAGATTTACCAAACGTTCCATTTAATGCTAATTTTAAGCCACCATTTTTAGCTGATCCTTTTGGAGTTAATTTTCTTTCTTGATATATTTTATTATATATAGTAGTAAATGCTTCTCCTAAATGTTGAGGTCTAAATTTATTAATAATTGCAATATTTGGATAAAATGATGCGTATTTTTATCTTATATTTCTATAAGTATGGACTATATCTTTAATTCTTTTTCCCATATATATCCCATGTATGATTTTTTATTACCATTACTTGCTGCATATATATTTTGCCATTTATAACTTGGATTTTCTTTAATTATTTCTTCAACTGAATTCCAAATTTTAATTAATATTTTATTTTTAGTTAATTGTTTAAAACAATATTTATCTTGTTTAATTTTTTTAACTTTTAATCTCATTTGTTCTTTTTTATCTGGATTATTAATCCAAAACTCTTTGAAAAATTTACTTATTCTAGCTCTATATTTTGGATCTGATGATCTTTTATTAGTTGCTAGTTTTAATTTTTCTTTAGTTTCTTCTTTAATTATTAATCCTGTTGAAGAATCTAATCTTAAATTATAACCTTTATTTGGATTTAATGCATCATAAGATTGTATCCAATATAATTCTCTTTCTGCAATTAATTGCTCATTTTTTTCTAAATATTCTATTATAAAATATTCAAAATTATTAGAACCATATTTGTGCCATGAATTAATTAGATAACAATTTTCATTTAAATTTTTAGTATTTAACAAAGTAATATGCATTTTTATTCTATAATATATATTAATAGATTTTCCTATATATACTTTATTATTTACTAAATTTCTTATACAATAAATACCACTTTTATTTCTATCTTTTATATTTAATTTCATATACTATTTTATATAGTATACGTGGTATTATCCTAAAAGTTACATCTTTCTATCCAAGAAGAATTACCCAGTGCTTCCATATTTCTATGTACTCTACTCTCTTCCATAATGAATGTGATTTCGATAGTCTCTGAACCTTTCTATTTCTAGACTCGGCTGCTGATTGTCTTATCTTTCGACTTAGATTTCCAGCAATTCTCTGGGTTACGACGCCGCTTGTATCAACGTCAATATCATGAATAACTTCATTTTCTTTTGGTTTATATACTCCAGGTTTTATACATCCATGTAATCCACCTAATCCAAAATCATATTTAAATCCTTTATATATAACTGATTCTTCTAGAGATTTTATAGTTTCAGTTATATTTTTATTTTTGTATTTTTCTAATAACTCATTAAATTCTTTACTTGTAAATTTGATATATGAAAGTATACAGTCATTAAGATTAATAGAACTTCTATAAGTTCTCATTCTTTTTAATTCCTTTATAGGAATATTCATTTCTTCACTAAGTAATTTAGCGAAGATTTCACTTCCAATCTTAGGTTCATTAGCATTTAGTAAATCTATTCCATATTCTTTACTAAGCTCTTTACGCATCTCTATTTCATCTATATTTAATTTATAGAATTCATAGGTTGCAATAACATCATTTAAATTATATTCTAATATTCTTTGAACTTCATCATTTTTAACTATATGATCAAACTTAAATGGAGTATCATCAACATTATCTAAGTTAATAGCAATCTCTACCGCCTTTAATGATGTTCTTTTAGATTTATTATCAAAATGATTAATTCTATATAAATCTAATTGTGGAATTTTAACTTTCCAATATGGTACTTCACTAAATTCTGTATCTAGTATTATTTTAGTTTGATGATATATAGCTTCTGCTATTATTTCTGGATCATTTTTAAAATGATCTTTATGTTCTAAAATATAGTGGATTATAGGATAATCAAATTTTAAATTATTAAACCCTATTAATCCACTAACTTCTTTTTCAAGAAATTTAATATATTCATTGTAATCATTTCTTGATTTATATATGACAAATTGTTTAACTTCTTTGGAATCTCTGTTCAAGAATGTTGCACTATGAAAGTTAGAAAAAATTTCTAGATCATATATGTATACATTCTTCATAATTTTAGACAAAATAAGGATTCAGTTTCCTAAATCCTTTATATTATTATACGTTTATTTCTCTTTTAAGTTCTGATAAAGACATTACAAATTTACGATTAAAACTATCAAATAATTTATTCCTACATCTACATACTACTAAATAAAGATCTAATCCATTTGGATAGTATTTTCCATAACATGTAGTTGTAGTATAATATATTATGTACTGAATATCATAAATTTGTTTATTTCTTACTTTTATTGTTAAGTACATATTTTTTTCTTTGCAATTTAATTTGTTCTTCAGTTCTATGTCTTTTAGGAATTCGTATTTTTTTAACTTTGATTTTACTTTTAACTTCATGATCCTTTTCTCTCCACTTCTTTTTCTTTTCTTGTTTATTAGTATCCCAAGGAGCTTTAAGTTTAGGATATTTCCTTTTATAAGTTATTATTTCTTCAATTTTTTTAGATCCATCCTTCATCTTAGTTATTAGAACCTGTTTCTTGGGCTCTAAGAGGCTCACCATTGAACGATCACCCTTTGGCTGGTCTATTGTATTATTTTCAATAGATCGTTCAACTACGGCCTTATAAAAAGGTCTTATATTATTTAATTTAACATCAGATAAAGGAACAAATTCACACCAAGCTTTATCTATTGCACCTTGTTTATTTAAAGCTTTAACTTTAAATTTACATTCATTTACAGATCCAATTGAATTAGGATTATGTTTAGATAAAGTTACATCCCATAAAACTTCTTTTAAATTATTATTTCTACCAGGATGAGATCTTTTAGATTTATATCCATTTGTAGTTAATACTCTTTTAGTTGAACTTTTACCTTTTGGATATTTTTTTCTAGGTTTATAAAACTCATCTCCACGAGCTGGAATTAACGAATTTCCAGCAATTGGTCTCATTCTTTTTTTACCTTCTTTTTTTGATAAATACATCCATTCTGGTTCATCTGCTAATTGAGTTGTTATTTTTTCATTAGCTTCTTTCCATGTAACTCTAGCTATCTGTTTATTATCCTTAGTAGCAATATAAACTAATCTATTTGGAGATTTCTTTGGTTGTTTAATAAAATTTTTAAGTCTAACTTCTCTTCCTTCAATAGTCCATATTGGACTCCATCCTTCTTTTATAGAAGTAAATCTTTTAAAATATTTATTAATGACATCTACTATACTTAGATATTTAGGAATAATTTTTTTTAATTTATTTGTTGTGTCATATAAATTAGATAAAATTTTTAAATTTGGCTTTATCAAATCAAAGTTTAGTTTATATTTTGATTTTTCAACTTTACTTATATATGTATTTTCTTTCATATTATTTTCTTTAGCTTTCTTAACCCGAATATATCCATTTTCTAGATAACTCTCCAGCCATTTTTGTACACGTTTATGATCATTATTATTTCCTACTGTATACTCTTTCCAAAATGGTTCTATTTCAAAATCGACTGATGGAACAAAAGGTCTAGTTCTACCTTCTTTAGTTCTAGTTATTGTAAGTTCTGCGAATTCATATTTAAATCCTTCAACAAACTCTTCTTTAGTAGGAATTATATAATCATAACACCAGTCTCCATAGTTTTTATACTTATACCATATCGCTATAGGATTCATATTTAAATTTTAACTTTTGATGTCTTAGTCTTCTATTATTGACTTTCTGCATCTTTTTTTCATTATTTGGTTGAGATCTACAAATTCTTCCGTCTCTACTTCTAATATAATTAGTTAGAATAAGTAATTGTTCTGGAAATCTTTTGGGTTCTCTTTTATTTTGTTTGTCTATTTTTGGTTTCATACGTTTGTATTCATGATTCATTCTCCACATTAACATTTCATGATGTCTATTATAATTCTTTTCTCTTTCTTCTTTTGTGAATGGATACGGATAGAACTCATAATCTGGTATTGGTCTATATTCTTCTATCATATCTGCCAATTTATTTCTGTTAATCCTTGACTTGCTAATATTTTATTAGTTTGGCTAAAATGTTTACATCCAAAGAATCCATATCTTACAGAGAATGGACTAGGATGAGATGTTTTTAATATATAATGTTTATATTTATCTATTAGTTTTTCTTTTTCTTGAGCATCTTTACCCCATAATAAAAATACTATTCCATGACTATATTGAGATAGTTGTTTAATTGTATATTCAGTTAAAATTTGCCATCCTATTTTAGAATGAGACTTTGATTGTCCTTTTCTAACTGTTAGTACTGAATTTAATAATAATACTCCTTGATCAGCCCATTGCTGTAAGCATCCATGTTCTGGAATATCTATTCCTATATCAGAGTCTAATTCTTGAAATATATTATGTAATGATGGTGGTATATCTATTCCTTCTGGAACTGAAAAAGCTAATCCATGAGCTTCTCCTTCGTTAATATAAGGATCTTGTCCTATTATAACTACTTTAACTTTTTCAAATGAACAACTATTATATGTATTAAAAATATCAGATATTTTAGGATAAATAGTATGAGTTTTTATATCTTCTTTTAAAACTTTCATAGTATTTTTAAAATATTCAGATTTAAAATACTTTTCTAATATATCATACCAACTATCTTCTATTTGTAAAATATCAACTTGTTTCATTATCTAAATATCCTTTATTTAATCATAAATCAGTTTTTTCTCCAATTAATTCTTTACGTCTTTTCCAGTAATAATCTGAATTTAGATAAGGTTTAGCTTGTTCTAATTCTTCAAGTTTTAGTTTGTTTTGAAGTAATTTACAATTAGGACTAACCATACATCCATTATATTCTTCAAGATCGTTATATACACATTGTTCACAAGCTTTATTCATTATTTTTAATGTTAAATTTTGAAATTATTTTTAATATGTTATTATAAGATCTAATATATGGATCTATTATTAGTACTTTATGATTGGAATTGGTATTTTTTAATAATTTCTTTTGAATAACTCTTATATTATAAGAAATATTGGTAATACTTTTACAATCTAATGTACTTTGTATTTCTTTATGAGGTAATCTTAATTCTGTAGTTAAAAAATATGATATAAATTGTCTAGCCATTACATGTAAACCTTCTTTTGATGATTTTTCAGAATTTAGATGTTTTAATGATTCAAATCCAAAATAATTACAGATTTCTTCACATAGATATTCTTTTGATAAATTATCTTTTTCTATCACTTTTGATGTTTTACTTTCTGTATTTATTTCTACTAAATATATACTCATTTTGATTAAATTTAAAAGCCCCTTTATTTAGGGGCTTAATGAAATATTTTAATTTTCTATTGATTTTAAAAACTCATTCATTTGATTAGTAATTTCAATAGATACATTAGTTTCTTTATTAAACTTTGCTATTCTTCTTTTAATTTCTAAGATATCTTTTTCAATTTCTTCTGTTCTTCGAATGATATCTTTAGGTTTAATGAAGGATAATATTTTTTCTTTAATAGTTCTTTTCTCTTTTTTCTTTGTGTCTATTTCTTTAATTTTTGATAAATGAGATTTTTCTCTTTCAAGTTCTGATAGCTTCTTAATATAATAAGAATTCTCTTTTCCTTTATTATGTTTTTTGAGATTAGCTGTGGTTACAGCAATGTAAAGATTTATTAATAAATCAGATTTCATTTCTTTTTTAGATTCAATTTCTTGAATATTAATTTGTCTTTCTTCACTAGCAGGAATTGAGTTATTATCTTCAATTAGTTTATTATCATTTTCTATACTATAAAAGCTATGTCCTTCAAGATTTTTCTTAATCTCATTAGCTCTTTCAAGTGTAAGTATTCTTTTCATTTTTGATTAATTTGATTAATCCGGCCCCTTATTAAAATAATAACTCTCAGATTTATAAATCTAAATATATAATTGGGAAAAATCCTACTTCACCTAATTGTCTAATATTTAAATTTTAATCTGAGAGTTATATATCATATTAGCATTTATAATAATGCTATAAACGATTTTATACTTTTTACAGTTATTATAGAGTCTTTTACGTATGACTTGTTTTGTTTTACAATAATTGATCCTTTATCACCAATTATGTAATTATCAGGTTTTCCTATTGCACTTGGTCTAAAAATTGCTAAGTACAAATCTAAAGAACTTTTAAACTTTTTTCCATTACCGATGATTAACAAGTACTTTTTTACATAATCTAATTGATCTAAAATACACATCTTTTTTAATTCTGATGTATCTGTACCTAAATAATTAGCTGTGTTTGGAAGAAATCCTATTAAACCTGTTGCTCCACTAATTGGATTAACCGCATTAGGATTTCCACTACATTCTGCTCTAAAAACTCTATATAACCATTCTGATTTTATTCCTACTTCTTCACAAACTTCTCTAACTTTTATTCTTTCTTCTTTGGTAAATTTGTTAGTCATTTTAAACTTTTTTAGAATATTTAAATCTTCTTTATCATGTTTTTCTAAAATAGTTTGATATTTTATGAAGTTATTCATTTCAATATAATCTCTATAGGCTCTTTTATTTTGTTCAATT